>Ga0136643_10008295_pt1 | contig 15164 bp, 6 predicted proteins | sample TergutLab28metaG_FD_96883 | JGI IMG/M metagenome (GOLD analysis project Ga0136643, IMG submission 96883) | Labiotermes labralis P1 segment gut microbial communities from Petit-Saut dam, French Guiana - Lab288 P1 (version 3) (version 3) | ecosystem: Host-associated > Arthropoda: Insects >... | reverse complement strand
TTTGTGATTCTACAAACATCAACACGATAATCGAGTTCGTTCCAAACTGTTTATAGCATGTCCGCGGTGATCATCTATTATCGTGTTGAAGTTTGTAGAATCACAAAGGGTGCACATATAGAGCACCTGTGAAGCATGTAACAAAAACGTGGAGCGTTGTTCTATTAAATTAAAGGAATACATATGCTCCTATACCAAGTGTATTGTGTATGACAAGTTGTTAAAACCCCGACAATCATTTAGAATAAACCTGTACTTTATGTTAATGGTTCTTATGCTTAAATTTTGCAGGTACATAAGATTATACAGTATTATATTTAAACAATTATCTTTTAGATAATTTTAGCTGAAATCTCTTTTTTTTTTTTTTGAACAGATGCATCACGATGTGCTTATAAACGTAATATGATATTAAATGATGTACGTCAGAACAACTACTTTATTACACAAGGTATTTAAATAGGCTACATGTTTCGACTATTGATCAGTCATCTTCAGGCCTATATTGTCAATTCAGTCACAAGATGCTATGCACACATAGGGATCCAACCGTGTTTACATTCATAGAAATACATAAGAATTAAATAATTTGTCCCAAAGGTGTGACATGAAAATTGTGTTTACATCAGTGAGATACCTGAAATTGGATCACTTGTCTCGAAAAATGTGTTATACAAATTGTGTAGTAAAGGTTAAAATATGTAAAATTTCACGTGTTTTAACCTTTTATTACACAATTTGTATAACACATTTTCCGAGACAAGTGATCCAGTTTCAGGTATCTCACTGATGTAAACACAATTTGCACGTCACGCCTTTGAGACAAATGATTTAACTTTTATGTATTTCCATGAATGCAAACATGGTGAGATCCCTATGTGTGCATAGCATCTTGTGACTCAATTGCCAAAATAGGCCTGAAGATGACTGATTAATAGTCGAAACATGTAGCCTATTTAATTACCTTGTGTATTAAAGTAGTTGCGCTGACGTTCATTATGTAATATATTATGAAATTTCTCTGGTGCAAGGAAATTGTTATTCTTGAAAATGAAAGACTTCAGCAAGTACATACTACTGGAAAAGAAAACTACGAGAACGTCATAAAATATTTTGTGAATATGTCAAAGCGTAATTTGTAATGAAGTGTAGATTAACACTTGAAGTTAGACACGTGCCACTTCAAAAGCAAACCGACACGATTCAAAACTACACCTACCCCTTTTAGAACAGTGGAATATTACGATTCGTCAGGCGACTGGTTACAGACTTTACCCAGTAATATACCCTCTGCATTTGACGACTGACATATTGTCTTAGTCAGCAAGTTATAATATACATATGTAGCCAAATCTTCTGAAAATATTTAGAAACCAAAGCATCTGGAGACCAAAATAGCAATGGAAATGCGGGATTATGATGAAATACAGAGAATAGGCTTACCAACGGATATAGAATGGCCGTTTAATTCAGTTAAAAAGACGTATTTTTCTTGCGATTGTCAAAGAACTGAAAGATCGTATATATATATATATATATATATATATATATGTACACACAATAACTCCGTGGAGTAGAATTCTTCGTGAGAAACTAACAGGCCTTCATCTTGTTAAGAAGTTTCTCGCATTTTATGGAACCCGAAGGTTCCCGGTCGCATTGTTAAGGGCCCGCCACCTGTCAGTACCCTGAGCCAGATCAATCTAGTGCGTGCCCCCACACAACTTCTTGATGATCCATTTTAATATTGTTCTCCCATCTAAGCCTGGGTCTTCGAAGCGGCCTCTTTCCTTTAGGTCTCACCACCCAAACTCTTTAAGCACCTCTCCTATCTCCCTCAAGTGTCACATGACTCTCCCATTAGATTATTCTTGAGGTGATCACCTGAATAATATATGGAGAGGGGACAGATCATAAAGCTGCTCGTTATGTAGTCTTCTCCACTCCCGTCTTACCTCGACCCTCTGTGGCCCAAATAACTTGGTCAGCCATAAATTTAACATTCATAGGTCCGTGCATCTCTAATACATTCTTAAAGTAAAAGTAAAGTGATCCCGTTACAGGCCCGGTGTGGCCCAGAGGGTGGGTAGAGGTATAGCTCTACTCTTCCATGACCGCGGCTGTAGAAGGTGGTGAGTATTCAGCAGCAAACCCCGACCGCTCTTTACCCCCAGGAAAGACCCGGTATCCATTTTACAGGAGGCTGGGTGGGCCCCAGGGCCGGTCTGTACTGGCGGAAAATCTCGTCCCCACCGGCATTCGATCCCGGACAGTCCAGCCCGTAGCTCAGTCGGTACACCGACTGAGCTACCCGGTCCACTAATATATTCACAGAGTACAACCAAGAAGATGCAATGTTTCACAATTTATTTATTTCTGCAAGGCGCTCTACATGTTTCAGAAGGGGTTTCCGTCCATCATCAAGAACTCAAAACTGCACATACAGCGTCAGGTATTTGTCAGACCAATACTGCTACCTGCTGCTAGCCTGGCCGGCTAGCAGTAGGTAGCGGCTCCTGTTGATGGACGGAAAAACCGTCTGAAACATGTAGAGCGCCTTGCAGAAATAAATAAATCGTGAAACGCTGCATCTTGTTGGTTGTACTCTGAGAATAACTTGGTCAGCCTCTATTCCCGAGCACCCTTCTCTGATGTTTCTCCTTCATTATATGACATATATTTTTGCATATAATTTTTCCTCGTTTCTTACTTTTAAGGGAAGAGCATAAATTAGAAACACCTGAAAACCTACTGTCGAGGAATATGTCTGGATGAAATGTGTGAGCATTTTATGATTTTACATAAAGAACGAACTCACTTATGCAGGTCACCTTTCATTGTTGGGATAGTGAAATCAAGATGTAATGTGGGTTGCTTACGTAGCTGGAATGGGCTTTATAATGAATGCATAAAAATTCGAGATTTGAGGTTTCTGCGACAATGATTGATGGTCCTGTATCATCATGGTTTGGTCCCGACGTTTCACAGGAACCTGCTAGTTTCATCATCAGAGTAGAAACCCACGATTTCCGCTAGTAGGGTGCGAATCCGCTACATCTAATAACACTGGTCAACAAAGATTTTGGTCCATGAGGAAAAATGTCTGTTTCTGATGTATTTTTGGACGCTGAATTCGAATATGTTTCCAGAATTTCTCTATCACCCACACTTTTCGCTCCAAGTTAAAGGCTGGAATCTTCTGCCCCAGGACACTGAGGTTTTTTTTACCGTGGGCGCCGTAAAGAATTTAAGGATTTCTTCTCCCAGGAAGATGGTGTATTGTTTTGCAATGATGTTTGTTCCGTTGCGGAAGTTCTTGGCCATGAATGTAATCCAGAGCAGTGGCACTTGTTCACTGATTCGTCAAAAGTGAGCTTGAGTGTGGTTCTACTCCACAACGGAAATAAATTCCCTTCCGTTCCTTTGGCTCATGCAGCCAACATGAAGGAACTTTATGAAAGCATGAAGCTGCTGTTGGGAAAGATTAAGTATGACGAATTTAAGTGGAAGTTAATGTGGTGATCTCAAGGCTGTGGCACTGTTACTGGGAATGCAACTCGGGTACACAAAATACTGCTGTTTCCTGTGTGAGTGGGACAGCCGGGACAAGAAGAATCACTATGTAAATAAACTGTGGCCTAAATGAATATCACTGACGCCAGGGGAGAAAAATGTCATCAGTCCTCCTCTTGTTCTTCCGGAGAATATTTTTCTGCCCCCTTTGCACATAAATCTGGGCCTCATGAAAAAATTAGTGAAAGTATGGATAAAACCGGCCGTGGATTCCAATATGTTAGGAATAAGTTCCCAAATGTGAGTGACGCAAAAATCAAGGAAGGTATATTTATAGGACCCCAGATCAGGGAACTGATGCAAGACAAAGAGTTCATTGAAGACCTGAATGAGACTGAAAGGAAAGCATGGTTGTCTTTTAAGAGGATTTGCAAGGAATTCTTAGGAAATCACAAAGCAGTGAACTATTAGAATGTTGTGCAGGACCTGTTGACTTCGTGCAAAGCCATGGGATGCAATGTGAGTCTGACAACCCACGTTTTGGAGTCCCACTTTGATTTTTTCCCAAAAAATCTCGGCGAAGTCAGTGAAGAACAAGGTGAAAGATTTCACCAAGACATTTTGGTTATGGAAAAGCGGTAACAAGGGAAGTGGACCTCAAGTATGTTGGCTTGCTGGACACTGAGGAGGGATGTACCTGAAGCCAATTACCGGCGAAAGTCATACGCCTCTACATCTGCCTGTTTCATTAGTACGTAAAGTACCAGTTTGCACAAACACAGCGCTCTGTATCTTTGAAGCTCTGCCCGATAGAAAAATTCTGTATACGTACCTGAATTCAGCATAAAATAGTACGGCTAAGTTCACCTATTGAAGTTTGTGGGCCGAAAGAAGTTAAATTTTGTTGTCCAGTGTAATCATTGGAGGTCTGCCCTGATAATGGAAGCTGCAGATTTCTCTGAAACGCCGGTAAACTTAGGCCAGTCTTCTTGTCACATCCCAGAATATGGGAATCTTCAGTGCGTGAATATACTGCCTTGTAGACTTCTTTGAAAGCGATGAAGTGCAGAGAATGACTTTGGGGTAATTATGACAGTCTTAGGGATAGAGGCTGTGATGATGGGAAGTGGTTCTGATTGGCGCAGCATCGTTTCCAATAACAGCCATTGGGTTTAGTGGTGCTGAGTTTTGTTTTATGCTGAAAATGTAGTTAGATTTAGTGAAACTAATCTAGTTACAGTATTTACAGAGTGCGTAATATATTTTACATTATGTTAAGGGCGTTATACCAAATAGATTCCCAATTTTGAAAATAAACCGCGACATCTAGCCATAATAGCTATGCTAGATTGCCAGTAAGCTTAAGGAAAGTATGCCCTTAAATGTAGGTTACAAGCTTTGCGAGGTCACCCAGCATCATGTCTGTCGGTGAATAGAGGAACAGTTTCATTTTATGGCTTCAAAACTTTACCAAGCAAATTGACACTACATTATTTAAGATTTGTATATTTATAATCCAACACAATAGCTGTGCGTTTCAGATTACTTTGAGAATAAAAGCCTACATAAATATTCCAACTACCGCGCTTTCTCATATGTAGACTAAACTGTAAAACGCAGCGTTAGGCTCCTAAACTACACCAATGCGGCTGTTGAAATCAAATCATGGCAACCGCAGAGCAGTATGCGATCACGACTATACGGAGGCCACGTAAGGAGGTCTGCCTCCACATCTTCGTCTAGTTCTTATGGCTTTCAATCCAGGCACCCGGCCATATTCACACAAATGGTAATGACATGTGCTTGATACACTTTGGTAGCTGCAGCAGATTTAGGCTGGTTTACATTTACCAAAAATGGATTGAGGGATATGCAACATACTGCGGACATTGGGAAACCGAAGCCCTAGCATACATAATATGCATCGACGTGTTTCTTTGGCTTCAGTATAGAGGACTGCATGACTTTCGTATTTACTTGAGGGAGGATACGAGAAGTTACTCTGAATGATATGTGTTCTGCCAGGTGAATAAAAAAGTAAGGCAACATTATAACAGGTAATGAGATCTCAAATAAACACCGACAGATGCACTCATATATTATTAAGTCATCACTTTATTAACACCATGAATGACGGAATCACGAAGTGCTTGGGTACGTAGTATGATATTAATACTGTACGTCAACACAACTGTTTTTATTACACAAGGTAATTACTTAGGCTACATGTTTCGACTATTCAACAATGTGTGCACAGCATCCTGTGACTTAACCTGTAAAGAATAGGCCTGAAGATGACTGTTGAATAGTCGAAACATGTAGCCTAAGTAATTACCTTGTGTAATAAAAACAGTTGTGCTGACGTACAATATTAATATCATATTATTAACCCTATACCTAACTGCAACGTATTTGAACAGCTGTTACGTAACACAGTACATCCTACACACTAAGGTGAATTTTACAAGTGGTGATTCACTTTGGTCACCCACGATCCTAAGAATGTATCGGTAGTACTCCCTGAAGATAATCATTTGAGGGTTGAAACATCTTGGAATTACGTGTAGTGTTAATAAGTGGTGAATTATTAATATATGAGTGCATTTGTCGGTTTAATGTTTGCCATCCCGAAGTGATTAACATATGTATAAATATAAAATGATGTATCAGTCAAACGCAACAAAACTTTATTATGTTTATTATTGTATTAGGGCAACATGTTTCGATTCTTATAGAATTATCTTCAGACCCTTCTAAGATATGGATATAGATATAGATGATTCTATAAGAATCGAAACATGTTGCCCTAATACAATAATAAACATAATAAAGTTTTGTTGTGTTTGACTGATACATCATTGTATATTTATGCGTTTGTAGGTGTTTATTTGATACAGTGATAGCTGTGCACGGATATGAACAAGATTAAGATATTGAGAATTTCGGTACTTATTCATTTTACGATAGCATCCATTATTGACTTATCATTAAAACGATTGAAAGTGTAGGCCTGCTATTTAAACGTCTCTTCAGTAAACAAATCATTAGTTATATGAGAAAGTGATGTGCGAAAGTAGGAAGGAAGAGGGAAGAGAGGAAGGCAGAAAAATAATGACCTAAAAAAGTGAAATGAAACAAGAAGGTGCATGAGCATTTAAAATGAAAATATTATTTAGCTGCATCAAGATACAAACCGGGACTTTCTTTTAAAGAAGCCGTGAGTGTAAATTTACCAAAGTGTGTTTGGAAGGTTTCGTCGACGTATCAATCCATTTAAAAAGGAGGTAGCCAAAGGCAATACAAGAGCCAACGGATCGATAAAGACGGCAACATAAGATCTTTTCATTTCAGAACTTTTTCACGAATCTCACATTGTAAATCGATTCCCTTGCGTCAAGAAACAGTTCCATCTAAACAGTTAATAAAAAATAGTCAAGAATGGAAGACTGTCACATCGGATGTAATCTGATACGTCCAGACTATCTTTAAAATATCGAATTACATTGCAACTTTACGAACTATAAATAAAGTTCACAGTAAGTGACCAGCCTCGTGGTCTAGTGGTCAGAGTCTCTGACTACTAATCATGAGGTCCCGGGTTCGATTCCCGGCTCTACCGTGGGGAATTTTTCCTGAAGGAGAGGATTCCCACGGTGACCATGGTCTGGGTAGGTTAGGAGAATTTAGGTTTAAGGGCCCTTCTGACACTACATCTTCCTCTATCACCACTCACATCATCGGGACAACGTAACTGCGTCTCATGGGCGTCCCAACCTCAGAAGTCGGTTACACTCCTGCCATGCCCAGCAGGGAGGACCACGAAGTCCACAAGGACATGTGGTGGCATTGGACAAAAAAAAAAGTTCCCAGTAAGTGAAAAAACACAAAGACTGGAGCCCTTGTAGACCGATCCATTAATTTTCTGACGTTATTGTTATTGGTCTTGAGATTTATATCGCCCTGTCTAGCTCCATGAGGAAGAATACGTTTTAAAAAGCTTGTAGTCGCGTAGATGATAAGAAATTTCCCACTTTTTCTGGAAACTGAAGTTTTATTTCCTTGTTCACAAAAGCCCACGAGTGGAACACTGTATCGTCACGCTCGGTTTCTTTAAGAAGTGCTGATGTTTTAATATTGTGCTCCAGCCTCTTCCTAATGGTCTAGTCCATCGTGATTTTTAAGCGCATTCGCAAAATTACGGAAAGCGACTATTTGGCTCGTCATGTCACTCCGTCTGTCCGCATGGAACAACTCGGCTCCCAGTGAACGGATTTTCGTATAATGTAACATGTGAGTATTTTTTGCAAATATGTTGAGAAAATTCAAGTTTCATTAAAACCGGGCAAGAATATAGGTTACTTTACATGAAGACCATTATACATTTCTGACTATATCTCGCTCATCTCTTACTAGAATGAAAAATTTTTCAAACAAAAGTTTTAGAGAAAATCAAAACACACATTTTACGTCCAGTAACGTTTATTTGAACATTGTGCCGTTTATGAGATAATGTGTAAAAGTATTGTAAATCCAGGCAGGTCACAGATGACAATATGGTTCATGCGCATTGCATGCTGGATACCTAAGGCTACAAATACACTAAGAATATGTAATACTTATTGATTTTCCACAGTAACAATGGTTACACAAATAGGCCTCCATGACATATGTACATTGCCTGTCTTGTTTATTTCCCTGAGGCCTGCTTCGGACTGGCCTGATAGTGAGTGCTCAGTGGGGTTCATGTGTGTACTTTAATTGTCTCAAAAACTGTTTTAGGTCTTTCTCTTTTGTTATATTTTTCAGCGTATTCGCTGGATTGTTTTACAAATAGTGACATCCAATATTTTACGAGTATATTACGGCAGTATATTACACATCGTTCAGGAACATCATGACGTTTGTCTCGGTAATTAACCAACTTGATACACAAAATTTTGTTTTACAATAAGTTTATTTCATGCCTCTACATATTTCGAGCATATGTGCTCATCATCAGGAGGTCAAAATTGTATTACACAGCATCTGGTATCATCACACCTATAGGTGGCCGTCTCGAGACGGTAGTAATGGTAGTGTAAAAAATAAAATAATGTATTTCATTACTTACTATATGTTTGTCTCAAAACGTATACAATTTAGTGCATAGTTACGGGACTAATATGTTGAACGTTGCGACACAATGATGTAATAATCGGAGGGGGGTGATGGTGATTACGAAATGTTGACGTTGCAAGGCAGCCAAATTTATGATTAAATGATAAATCTAATTCTATACAACATAGAAACTTAATTGAAACCACAAATAATAATAATAATAATAATAAGTGTTTATATCGTGGCATATAATTTGCGATAATCATGTGATTCTGTCGCTGTCAGAAGATGCACAGGGAGGTAACACCAAACATTATTTGTCACAATATCACAACTAATAATATTTATGGTTTCGTGAATATTTTACATCAGTAGGTTTCTATGTTGTATAGAATTATATTTATACAATAAATTTAGTTTCGTTGCGCAGTCAGTAGTGTGTAAGCACGCCACCTGAAGATGGCAGGAGGTGTCTAAACTTGTAGTAAAAATTCATGTAACACAGCCTCAGATTGTAGGTTGCTGGAGATAGTAATAATTTGATATTATAATTTGACGCAAAAATACATGTCACCTAGTAACGGATATTTACTCCTTTGTTATTTATGCACATAGGCCAAGTGAGTGTCTGTTACGCTAAAGATTAATATTTGACGTATACTCCGGATTCATGGATTATAGTGATTGTAAGATGTCGACATGTGCTTGTGTGTTACCATGGTTGTGAGACTCTGTCTAGGGTGATGGTTTTCGAGAACAGGGTGCTCGGGAAGATACGTGGGTCTAAGAGCGACGAGGGGCCGATCCCAGTGGCCGCGCCTCTAAGGCATGGGTCTGCGGCCGCTCACTTTCTGGGATTGCGGGTTCATGTCTTGCCGGGACATGGACATCTGTCTCTTGTGAGTGTTGTGTGATGTTAGATAGAAGTCTGTGCGTCAGGCTGATCACTCGTCCAGAGGAGTCCTGCCGAGTGTGGTGTGTATGAGTGTGATCGTGAAACCTCGCCAATGAGGAGGCCCTGTCGCACAAGGGGCTGTCAAGCCGTGGAGAAAAAAGGAGGGACGAGGTAACAGGGGAATGAAGCAAATTGCAATATGCGTAACTACATGATTTGTGTTAACCAAATACAAGAAAAATGGGATGGGCGGGACATGTAACACGTATGGAGGAGAGGAAAGGTTCCTGTAGGATTTTGGTGGAAAGGTGAAGAAAACAGATCACTTGGAAGGCCGAGAAGTGGATGGGATGATAATATTAAAATGGATCTTAAAGAAATAGGATTATATATCGTTGGTGGATTTATTTGACTCGGCCTGGGAAATTGGCAGGTTTTGCCGAACGCGATAATGAACCTGCCGACCACGATAATGAACTTGTAGTTTCTATGAAATGCGGGAAGTTTCTTGACTAGCTGAGAAATTGTTAACTTACCAAAAATAACTCTGCTGCATGGAGCTAGGGCCTGCAGGTAGCAGATTTCGAACTGCTGTTTAATGCTTGCAGTGATAAAGTACCTCTTCCCTTTGTCAGGGACAGTATTCCTGTCGTCATGGAAATTTCAACTAAAGTAATATAAAAAAAAATATGAAATATTTTTACATATAAGTTACATCTAGAGAGAATGGAGGAGGATAGGATGCTCAAAAAGATCTTCACTCAAGAACTGGAAGGGAGGAGAAGAATGGGAAGACCCAGGAAAAGACGGAATGAGGAAGTAGAAAGAAATCTTCAAGTGCTGGGAGTGAGAAAAATGGAGAGAGTTTGTGGCAGATAGGAAAAAAATGGAAGGACATTGTTCGACAGGCCAAAGCCGACAGTGGGCTGTTGTGCCAATGGAAGAAGAAGAAGAAGAAGAAATAAGCTACATTAATTCGATTATGTAATATATTTGTAGTGGCATAATTTTATGGTTTTCATATCCTACGCTATTTCTACACAGCGTCAATACTCAATAAATGACGAAGATGATAGGAACGAAAAAATGTATACATTTGTATCTAGTGCGGTGTATTGCCTGATTTCTTTGGAGATAGAGTTTACTGAATCTCTTGATGCAGCAGCAATGTTATGTAGACGCCTGACTGAGGGGTTTTCTTAGGAAAATTCCGGGCTAGTGCTTCTACTAGACCATGTCCACTGATTTCCATATTCTTTCCAATTTATCATTCGCCACTCATCCTGCAATTCTGAGAACTGGCAGCGAGGTAAACTAATATAATTTAGATACACTTGTTTGTAGGTTATATCTTATGTGGCGGGTTGTAATTAATAGATAAATGATGAATCTGATATTTATTGGACCTTGCATAATTGTGATAGCTGAAGAATAAAAAACCAACTAGATGCCATTTGTTATTTTATTGTACTTCTTATAGGCTCAATATGTTTCGGGCATTACTATGTCCATCATCAGGAGCTCGCGACTATGATGTTGATTACCACATTGGTCGTTTCGTTCTTGGTTTGCTGTATGTTGGAGGTTAGGTGCATTTAGGCTACTCCAACCTAACTGCACCTAACGTCCAACATACAGCAAACCAAGAACGACACGACCAATGTGGTAATCAACATCATAGCGGCGAGCTTCTGATGATGGACATAGTAATGACCGAAATATGTTGAGCCTATAAGAAGTACAATAAAATAAGAAGTGGCGTCTAGTTGGTTTTTTATTCTTCAGATAAATGATGCCCTGTTGTAAGGATACTCGGGCTACATTTAATTGTTGTTTTCTGTTAGACAGAACCTCATATGAGAGTAGCTGTATCAAAAATACGCTGGCAACATAATTTCACCATGTAATCAGAAGCTGCTTCCTCTCCATGTTTTCTTGCAGGGTTTTTATTACTTGTAGGCACGTAGATAAAGTGGAAATATTAGACGTGAGATTCGAGCAGTACGGATTTTTCAATCAGCATTGAAATCTCAAGTAACTCAACTACGTACAACCGTTGCAGTCTCTGGTGATATATTCAATTCATACGAGGTTAAACCATTATAAGCAAAACTTCTAAAAATTCGGCACGTGCACTTTTTTTCATGGTTATCTTGCAAATCGCGAGCCCAACTAGAAAAGGTATTGCGAACAAGCGTGGCAGTGTACATATAACCTAATATTGAGGCTCGTTCGTGCAGCCATTGTTGCAGTTGAAAAGCAGTGAATATTACACAACCTGAGTTTGTGTATTTGTAGCCTTAGGCATCCAGCATGCAATACGCATGCGCCATATTGTCATCTTTGGCCTGCCACGCTGTACAATATTTGCCCACATTATCTCATAAACGGCACGATTTTTTTTTAAGTTACGGAACACAAAATGTGTGTTTTGATTTTCTCTGCAACTTTTGTCTGAAATATTTCTCATTCTAAGAAGAAATGAGCGAGATATGATAAACAATGTATATTGGTCTTCATAAAGAGTATTCTTTATTCTTGTTCGGTTTTAATGAAACTTTAATTTTCTTGACAGATTTTCGGAAAATCCTCAAATATCAAATTTCATTAAAATCCGTCCAGTGGGATTCGAGTTGTTCCGTGCGGACGGACGTATGGATTGGCGGACGGACATGACGAAACTATTAATGGCTTCTCTAAGTATTGCGAAAGCACCTAATAAAATGTGTTTTCAGATGTTTTCGCTGTGATAAACACAAGCAAGTTACATGCTATTGAAGCTCGGGTTGCGCCCATATGTGTATAGCTATTCACATACATGGCTCATTATTTTTATGACAACCACAAATGGTATGCTTCAACATTTTTTAATACCGAAATAAAATTTAACAAAAATCATTTCCACTTATCTCGAGTTGTTTGATGCGCATAGATAGACGGACGAATGGAAATAGTTTTTACAAGCCCTCATCATGGATGCGAAAACGTCTATGAATGAACAGCCGATGTTCAGAAATCACGTAACGAAAATGCACGTGATGATGATAAAATGAAGCAGAACTCCCAGTACGTGGACTCTTTTCGCGCAGTCAAAAGCGTGCGTGACGGTGTATAACATTTTCCCCCTCGGCCACCTGTTTTCTATCACGGTTCCAGCACGTTCACAAATCCTTGTTGTCTGAGCAGAAGGCATGTGTTATCTCTGATAATTGCTTTTCCACATCCTCCGCCCATGCATCTGCTTGCGAAATCTCTCTTACGTTTTTCGAGTAGATACACTGGTTTCAGAGTTGCCTGCGTGAAACAAAGCAGAGTGCAAGGAAACTCCAGGCAGTGTCATAAATATACAGAAATACACTCGAAGAGAGGTTCGCTATGTGGGGATTAGTAGGTTGTAATTTACGCTTGTGTGATCACAATCCTGTTATATTCTGATTCCTTGTCTCTCAATGGATGGGGGCATTGTTGTGGCTTGTGCGATTTATATCCGAATCTTTATCGTGGTTTTACACAGACCATATAAGAAAATTATAGAAAAACAATACGCATGCATCCACATAGCCATTATTTCTTCTTTTCAAATCCTTCATCATTTATTATTGTCATATTTGATTTAACACAAAATGTCTCTGCAGTAGAGACAATATAGTTAAATGTTATGTACTGAATCTTTAGCAATACTACAGGGTCATTATTTTATATGACCTTAATAGCTGGTTACTTCCCGTCGGGCCGCATATGTTATATGCACAAGTCTACTCATCGGCTTGCTTCCGCGCTGCTTACTGAAAAGCCTCAGAGTAATCTGATTGTTTGTTAACGAATTTCGTGTGATACATGCGCTGAATACAGCCGGTATAGGAACGGTCGTGTAAATTGAGGTCAAAATTTTCTGACATTTCTAACATGACAACCATGTAAAAATAAGTGGAAAGGTCTATAACAACTGGTTAGATTCCAGACGGTAAGAGAACACGCAAAAGGCACGTGTTTGCTCCATCCGTGTGACAAAACAGTGGCTCAAAACTCTACGACCTAGATCTGAAAGCAAGACTAAATTGTATGAATTTCGAGGGCTGCACGCTGGAGAAATTGACAGATCCCATACACTTAATGCTTAGCGGTGAAGTTTGGTTTGAACTCAGTAAATACATTAACTCTAACTGCCACAGGATCACCAGGTTATTAATCCACGAAGTGAGGTAATGTGGTGTGTAGTTTGGTGTGTGTTGTATTGTGAGTGCAGCTGGGATTGTTTGGTCAATTATTTTTTCTTATTGCAAAAATTCATCCAGATATGTAACACGTTAGACATCGATCCCCTTCGTTATTCTTCAGATTGAATTTCCAGTGATTTTGTCTCTTTTCAAGATTAAAGTCGATCTTGAAGAAACTTAGATGTTGGGACATCGAAGAATTTTAAAACAAAGTGACGGCAACACTGGAATTTATCATCACGAAGGAGGACTTCCATAAATATTTCCAACAGTGGCAACATCGCTGGGGTGTATAAGTGTATAGCTGCTAATGTGGAGTAATTTTGATGGCGAATGCCTCATTAAACTGCAGATTTACAGAAATAATTGCAATAAAATTATTTCCATAACTTAATAGCCATGCCGCGTACTGTAAGCTTAACACTTGAGTTTTTCACAACCCCCAGACATGTGGGTCTGGTAAGCGAAGGTGTATTTCTTGTAGGCGTAATAAATTTTTCCTTGTTCTTTAGACGACCGCCGGGGAAATTTTGTTTAATGAAGTGATGAATATACAGGGAGTTTCATAATGTATTCCGAAATTACAAAAATTTATTATGCGAAAACCGTAGGACACGTATTTGCGAAACCTGTACAGATAGAAGTAACAACTCAATTTTTTTTCTCCTCAGTAAGCTGTTTTTCATCGTAGTTCACACTTCTGCCGCTAGACGTTGCGAGTGTATGTAGTGAGAAAATGGCCGCTCCGGGAGAGAAGTTGTTATGTGTGTTGCAATATCACATGAGCAAGTCTGTGGTTACTGTGCAACGTACATTTCGGGCAAAGTACGCAAAGGACTTGCCTACAGACAAGACCATTCGTGCGTGGTATAAACAATTTCTGAAATTGGGTGTCTGTGCGAGCGTATGTGGCAAGAATTTGAATATGATATCGATGTGTGCTTTGTCACCCCTGGTGCACACATCGAACATCTCTAGTTGCGAAAAAAAATCGGTTTTCCTGTTGCTATGGACAATTCCATTAAGGTAGGTCCTTTGGTTTTCTTTTTATACATGTTTGTAATCACGGAGAACATTATGAAAAGCCCTGTACGATATACCAGTAATGTCGAGGTGTGCGTGATGTCACCATACACAGATCTGGATTAGTTGATCCGACGTGCGGTGGAGTGTTAAAACTCTTGGCCTCAATAACATTTTCAAGTAAGTAAGGAAATCCCACACATAAATTTTCAAACAGATTTTTGCAAATAGTCTTGAGAAATTTCGCCGTCATTATGGAAGAATCCCTGCTAGCACATGTGCCTGCGTAGTCGTATAGTGCTGTCCGGGGGGGGGGGGGGGAGGGCGGGGAAAGGGTTTTTTACGCCGCAGCAAAACAAGGGCGGGTTCCTTTGGAAGCCGGCCGCTCGAAACCCCCGCGCGGGCACCCCGGGTTTGTG
>Ga0136643_10008285_pt1 | contig 15171 bp, 6 predicted proteins | sample TergutLab28metaG_FD_96883 | JGI IMG/M metagenome (GOLD analysis project Ga0136643, IMG submission 96883) | Labiotermes labralis P1 segment gut microbial communities from Petit-Saut dam, French Guiana - Lab288 P1 (version 3) (version 3) | ecosystem: Host-associated > Arthropoda: Insects >... | reverse complement strand
AATGAGTTATACAGGTATGCTTTAAATAACTCATTTTACTCTGTCAAAGAATTTTTGGAATTCAGCAGAGATAATTAATATGTTAATTATTCCTGTTGTAATTTGTATTGTATTATTTTATTATATTATGCACAGTATTTGATTTCGGAGACTGTAGTATTGACAATTGTTTATTGTATTGTATTGTGTTTGTTTGTGTGTTATGTGTTTTTTCTGACAAGTTTCATGTCCGACTTTTGTATGACAGAATTTGTGGACCTACAAAATGAAATGTGTGCATGTACGTATGTATGTAAATCAAATTTATCATTTTTATTGAATTACGTACTGTAAATTAAATACTGTTATTTTCCTGTGAAATTGTAACTAACAATGATGTAATTAAGTAGTTACTGCATTATCTGAATACAGCAAAATGCATAATGAGTGTGAAAATCTTTCCGTAATTTAATATACTTTCTATTCGTGGGTCATGTGAGAATGGTGCTAACAAACTGGTGGTAAAAGTCTACCAGTGCTAGGAAGTGGATCACTTTGTGTGTTGATTCTCACCATTTATTAGAGGTAATGTTCAGAACCACATATAAAATCTCATTAGAATCATTAAAATGTGATGTACTGAATATAAAACCTACATAGCAGTAAACAGATAATTCCAGTAGACCAACATTTAACATTTCCTCTTGTACACTGCATGGTCTTTTCATTAAACAAGTGTAAACATAAACATCAGCAATCCCGTTATAATGTAGAGGGTTTTCATTATATGACTCTGCATGCAAAGCATTTAACTACTTCAGGCCAGTTCACTTTTATACACATGTTTACCACCTCATAATTTGAAACCCCCATTTTATAAGCTACTTAATCAGCAGTACAAGTGTACAGTTATTAGCACTGAATCAAATGTGATTATTTGGAAGGAAACAATTGCCTGTCTGAAGGTGCTATCCCAGCACTGACCTGCAACAGACAAGTTGAATCATGAAACTTTTAATTTTAGGATAAGGGGTGAGAGCGCCCCCATGATTTTGTATTCAATAATTCCTATTATTCTCATCTTAACTTCTGGTTCCTCCTGGATCATACACAGGATTCTAACTGTTCTAACTGTTGAAACAAGTCTGTTTATGTAAATGTCGACAAAGCATCCTCTCAACACAATTGGTCATAATTTCTGAACTTCATCGCATTTGTTCTAAGGGGGTGGGGTGGTTAAACCTATCCATTCACCCCTTTCGTTCCTGCAACACTTTATTCTACCATATTTCCAATGTAGGGATTGGAAAGTACTAGGTGACATCTTTAAAATAACAGTGAAGACACAAATACCGCAACTTTGATAAAGCGAATACGAACGAACGATCGCACTCATTCACGTGCCTATTTTACCATTTGTTAGCATCCCTAAGTGAAAATGATTTAACTGTAGTGTAATAGCATACTACTGTTCTTCAACTACGGAATGTAAACAATTAGAATTTAGGTCAGTCAGAAAATATCGTGATTTTTTCAGTCCCTACAACCGAAATCTGGGGGCAGACCATTTCGCTTCTCCTCACGCTGCACCATAAACAATCGATGTTACGTCCCCTTCGTCACAGTTCGGGGCAGCTCTGTGGCTCTCCGCCGCAAAAACGACTCCCGGGCTATAGATTACGGCCTATAAAAAAGGAAGCAATCTGAACTACTTTTTTAATATCAGAATGGCGGATCGATGAGTGGCAGGCCACAAAGCTTGACGATGACAACCAATATAAGCATTATTCACGTTTCTCTTGTTCAGTAATCCCGCTATGGAAGTTTCGCTTTACATGCGGTGTTGGAGCAACATCCAGTGTCATTTCCACTTCCTACTAGCTTTAAGGAGGTCGGATGCAAGGCCTACAGAGGCTTTCAAGTCCCCACGTAACTTGGTCTAAAATTATTCGAAACTATCCAAAACAGTTCTATACAAAATACCTGGAATTAAAACAACACGTAAAATAAGACACGGTATGTCGGCAGATACAGCTTTAAATAATGTCCCTAGTTGTGTAACCGTCGTCTCCGTCGTTTCACTTCTTTATTGTGGAATATGACAGAGAAGCCCCAGTATGAATCATGTTTCATCTATTTTAAGACATGACACACAAAACAATAACTCCGACGGACCCTACATACAGAACATGCACGCTGGATAAACCGCACGTCACGGCAACACTACTTGTTCGGGGATCCCGCATTCGTACGTCAACCGACGGAGCAGCTATTTTGGCCGGGGTTTTTCGCGGATTTCCTCGGTTCTTCCAGGCAAATACTGGGTTAGGACAGTACTGCCTATTTGACCACAACCGCCACAGTTCACATCGTTTATAGTTTGTCACTCCATGCTAAATATTATCATGTGCAGACAGCTCTTTAAAAATAAAAAAATTAAAAATTAAAAAAAATCCACGAGAGACGGGTTGTGACATGCTGTATATTCTGCATCGTTCTCACGACGTTTCCATGAAAACATGCAGTCTTCACAAGCCGTGTTCGTAACTGCGTGATCTGAAGGAAACGACGTAACTTCAGACGCTGTTTTAAAGTAACACGGATCACGCAAATGTGATAACGGAAAAGAAAGTAGTGAGGGATGACGAAATAAACTATTCCCCGCTGCTGAGTTTATGGTATAAATCCTGCATGCGACTTACGGGGTGTGAAGCAGTTCACAGCGAAATTCGACATAGTTACGCCTGGTAATATGACTAACGTTGTGCAGCCGCAATTGGTGACAATGAGTTACGACACAATATGACAGTTATTGCAATTACGGTAACAATACTTTAAGTTTCATATTTAGCTCAAACACATACAAGTCACTTGTCATTTATGGCCTAAAAACTTTTTTCTAATAAAATACAAACTTTACACTACAATGCGGTTTTCACTGTGATGCAAAAGACCCTAGATGTATGAATACTTCACTTCCATCACATAATAAGGTACGTTACTGTACTTGCAAGCTGAAATTAATCTGCCTAATATGCTTATTTGAATAAGACCTTTTGGTAGCATATGGGTTCTGTCAACCCCAAGCACGCCGTCTGCTCGCGTAGACGCACGCGGGGGAAGACGTCCTCTCTACTAAACTCAAAAACGTAAAGTAGAAACTAAATTCCACCCACTGGCGGGTGAACATTTTTACAAGGTTTCAACTCCACCAAATTCCCCCCAAAGAAACTTCTCCCTCTTCTCTTTTTCTTCATCGTTAGTGCTACAGCTGCTGTTATGTGCGTCAGTTATGATTTCAAAATGTCAATAATGAAGTAGGTTGTGGCCTCAAAATAATTTCGTTTCACTCCTGAGCACTGGTGCACCTTAAACTGCATTCTTCCTCTGTGATCACACCAAACTCTTGCTCCATTTCTTACTAACACCTACACGGAAAATGATATTCTAACAACATATTCTTAAACGATGCTCATCGGCTCCGGCAGCTAATCACCGGCCTCAACAGCAGAGGCCCGGGTTCAATCGTAGGGCAATCCGCGTGGAATTTTTGGTGGACAAATTGGTTTTGGGATAGGTTTTACTCCCGAGTACTTGAGCTTCACCTTGTCTGTGTTACTCCACCATTGCTCCATATTCATTCATGTACCACCGAAGCAAGACAGAACCCAGTAGTTGGCAGCGTCGTTAAATAGCAAGCTTAACATAACCGATGTTCGTATCAGTACAGTCCAATCAAAATCAGGCAGAAATTGCGGTAAGTGAAGGGCAGTGGGTCCATGTTTCGCAGGTATGGCATGAATATGGATGTTTTGAAATGAGGCTTATGAAACAATACAGTTCGGACTTGCACAACCAGTCAATGAGGGGGGGGGGAGGTCATGGCCCCAAATCCAGTAGGTGTTAGCACGTTCTAGATGAAGTTGGAGTAAATTGAGATGTAAATTGCAGGCTGCGTTATCGACTACAAACACCGAATCTGGAGGCAAGTTTGGAATTAATTCCCTTTCAGCCATCTGTCGTAATTACCAAATTCTGTCCTCGGTCTAAATACTAACAAAGCAAACGGAATACAGCTGCATTCACATCCAACATGTGTGATGATGACTCGTCCTTCGGAGACGCGTGCAAATTTTTATTCGCAAAATAATACAGATTTGAATGTACGTTTCATCCACGTTGTTAACGGCACCTCCTTGTTCCTTACATTTATTAAATAGGGCAATCCTGTTGATCAACATCATGCCTGTACATAACAACTTTAACTATCGGATTTTCTTCATCTGAAGCCGAAATATCTAATTATCTTGCAAAGATCCCACATTCCACCACCGTAACTAATTTTGTTCTTTAGTACTAACAACAATTGTAAAGCAGGGAATTCGTTAATTATCTTCGAATTACGCTTGTCAAAACGGCCTGCATCGGTTTTCCACCTTGGCCAATTTTCGTGAGGTGTGTCGAATTCCTTCTCCACTTTCTAAATCGTTTTCACGTGGTCACACTCTTCCCAACAGACGTTTCTCAGAAGTAACGCGCAAACCAGCAGCCACACAAACACGACAGTGTACTTTCAAGGGCTCAAGAGTTTTCTATAAATCGGGGAGACCACTCCAAATTCAGGCCAAAAGGGTGACATGCATCATGTTCCAAACTGAGGACCCACAATTCTGGAGTGACCTGACAGCTTCACCGTCATCTGGTGCTTTGTGCTCAGTGCATGTGAACTGATGCGGATTTCTGTATGAAGGGAAAAAAACTGCAATGATTGTACTGTAAACATTACGCGCCACACTACAAAATTTATTCGTCAGGATTTGTGCACCCCTGGTTATATGTACCTTGCTTCTTCTAGCTTCTTCACAGAACTGTAAACATTAATCGTCACTTTATTAATCCGGCTGTTTATTACTTCACATTCCACCTATTTTACTTAAGAAATTTCTAGTTTCCCCTTACATTCTGTTCACTAGGACTCAAAAACACTTGTGAAAATATGCTTATTTACAAACGGGCCAAGAACCAGTGTCACTAGAGTTATCCTCCAACACATGATGTAGATTCAGTTACAGTAATCAAGAAACAACGTTCAAAGTACCCCCAATCCCGAATGTCGCGGGTTCAAAGCTCCTGCACAACTTACGGCCATAGACCACGTCCCCCCGAGAGACGCGTTCCGGGTACATTTAATGAAGCACGAAGAAGCACAAACCCCTTCATCAACATCCGACATTTATCCTTCAATGTACGAAATACGAGGTCACGCACAATGGTGGGACAGCATCCTTTCTTCGGCGAACGACTGCGTAACGTTCTCAGTTCATCACGACAGACTAGTCATCAAGTTGTTTGTGATACAAGCTATTTCCAAATTCGAAAATTGCGCTAAAATGTTACAATGGTTTCAAGCACCAGCAAGTGCAAATAAAATTCAAAGTAGCGTATAGCAGACCTCTTCCAATGTGCAGCTTATTTTATGTCGGAACAGAAATTTAGGTTAGCATTACATCAAACCTGTCCCTAATACTGGGCGATTTGGGAGACATCCCACGGCCACATACATCGACATCACGAAATATGTAATACTTCATTTGCACCATCCAAGCTTTGAGCATGGTTTTATGGATTCGAATTCCTACGACAATTCATGTTCACCTTCAATTTATGGCAGTACCGCTGTGTCTCCACCACTAATTATGAACATCACAAGTGCCCTCAAGGTGCGGACGCCGCTCGACACTGTAACGGGAAGGCGCAGCATTTTTGCCGACGTAACAGTCAGTCACGGCCGCTAGTGAGCCGGGAGCTTATATCGTGCAACAAAATGAACTTCTAGATGGAAGTGTGTCACTGGTTGAACAGTGGACTCCTCCCGTGCACAGGAAGATTTCTGCGGCGCGTTACCCACGTTGGCGAGCCGATCAGGCTGATATGCTCGCCGAATGGTTAAGTTTTACACAGATCTCCCGGATACGAAAGACTCTACAATTAAACTACGGATGCTTACAACAACATGACGCTGTACACAAGACCAAATTCTGTTACACAGTGTGCAATAAGAGCCACGCAAATTTCAGCTTACCAGCAGGAAGATTCGCTCTTTTTCACCTATATGTTAAGAGCCCGGCATTAGTTGAATTTCTCCGAGTACCCCCCCCCCCCCCCAGGACAGGCCCTGTTTAGTTTACTCCCACAAGAGAAGTACTGAATATTTCCCAGTCCCTTCTTGTACAGAGTCTCACTGTGTAGTAGGTAAGTCTATTACAACCACTTTTACTTCGGCTGTACAGATAGTGACGGGGAGTTAAAGGTAAATGCTTTCCTATTCCGTCAGGTATAAATTTTAATTGGTGTGTTCAATTAAGACAATTATGACTTCTCTCCAATTGCACTGAAGCACGAAGGCAGTAATTTTACACTACAAATAAACATCTTCCACACGTGAAGGCGAGACACCAATATAGTGGACTCTCCTTCAACTACTCTGTTAACCGGCTTAACTGCCTTCATACCTAACTCAAAAGAAACAGGCGAACATATTTAGTTGCTTCAGTTATATCATTAATACAGGGATCCCTCGTCCAACACTGGATTCGGAGAGTAATGACAGCGTGTTCCGCAAGTTTCTAATGAGAAAACAGATTTCCGTGGACGCGAGATTTTATGGATCTCCATCACTGAAAACACATATATTTTTGGACAATGCACATTTGGACAGTGCTTGGATGGCTGATGTTGTCACCTTAGGTGGCAGCTGAGTGACCCAACCGCAGTCATCCTATTCCAGCTATATTTTAAACTATTTTCAACCGCGTTGGGCTTAGTGAATAAGAGTGATTATTTTTCACCGACGAATGCTAGCGCGTTTACGCCTGTTATGCATGCGTATGCTCAAATTAAGAATATATTTATACCGTAATCAAAATACAAGCTGGACTCTCTGAAGCTCTAAGACTGGCGACGAGAATATTAGAGAAGGTTTTAAACCACAATTTTAAATAACGCTTATGGCGTATTTACTGACAGCGAAAGAGTACTTCATTTCATGAAAACAGCGACCAGCGAATGTGGACTTTTGTATAAAGCTATGTCCCAAAGACACATTTCTTAACTTCTCAACATTTACATGTATTCAGAAGGAACTAAACCACGCGCCCACGCTCTTTCCGAAAATCTACGAGCCACCTCCAAATTCCCGGCTCCAGAAAGGCCACATGAAACGTTCTGCACGGAGGATTCAAATTCTGGGGTGACGTGTAAACGTCTGGTATTTATGCTCAATAATACACATGTGTATGTCAAAAAGAAACCGCAGTGTGTGACCCCAAAAAATAACGCGCCGCTGTACCAAAGTTAGTCCCCCGGGATTTGAGCACCCCTGAAATAATAAAGTGTCACATAAAATTCCGCGAGCTTAAGGCAAAATTCTTAGGAAACCGCCATCCGACTCCGCTTTTAATGCAGGTTTCAGAATTGCGTTTCCTTACTAAGGTTTGTGATTTATTTTAAAAAATGAGGCAAAGTTACACACACAGGTCTATTTTAATTTGATTCTTAGCCACAATAATGTAATTCACAAGTGTGTGGCTCCTAACGCTATTCTTTCCGTTGACGCGAAACGCTAAGGTTAACCTACCATTTCAACGGGGCAGGTATGACCTCGACAAAATAACTAACAAAAAAAACACACACACACAAACACTAGTACTAAATGCAAATAAGCACCATTTTCCATACAGCGAAAAATATGGCGAAATTTACAACTTGGCCACAGAACCCTACAGATTCTCGAATAAGTCAGTTCCGACGTAACAAGGGACTAAAGCAGATCTATACGTGCCGACGTAACAAGGGCACTGCTGTAGATTTCTGAATTTTTTTCCTCTTCCCCACAATCCAGAAATTAGGTGAAATAATGCAGGAGCTCCTTATGTATTATAAAGTTACAACCCTGAACAGTAAAACAAAATCCATGCACTTTTAATGTAAACAAAGTTATGCACTATGACCCCACAGTCTTTGAATATAAAAAAAAAACCCTTTTGCTCTAATCACTAAAAACCGTATTGTCTTTGTATAACCGTATTAGCCACAGGCTGGCCATATTGGTTAAACAATAAACATTTTATTTTTCCTTATATTCCAAAGACCAAACAAATCTCTGGACAAACCCCAAACCACCGTACAACCACCTTCTCCCATTATATGTGTACCTAACCGTTCAACACACAATCATCGTCCACAATAAAACTCCCAGTAAGTAATGTCCCTAACTTTTAAAGCAGCCATTAAATGGCACCTGTTCACTGTGTCCCGACTGAAAGCGAAAACATGAAACTCATTCCTGCGAAAAATTCAAACAAAGATGTGAACCCCTTCGTTTGAAAGCGATGAACATCCTATTCTCATGCACAGTACAAAGATCGTCCTCTGAGCTACCGTTTATTCGGTTTATCGTATGTGGAACATTACAGTGGCATATACTCTCCATACTACATGCTTGAGTACAATTCAGTCCAAATATGTCCATAATTTAAAAGCAAGAACCAACACCAAATAATGACGTCATGTGCTGCTATGCTGTTGAACAGCATTTATGTATGTAAATGGTATGGTTGTGTTTGTGTTTTTGGTGTGTTTGCAAGCGCGTTCTATGAACAATAAAGGAATATATGGTAGGTGTTATTTACTCTAACATGTTCGCTTCACTGGCGGTGCAATACAACACGAATACACTTATACCCCGTGAACTTCAGCCTCAATAATAAATCGAACGTTTGTTAACTGTATAGAAGTGAAATTACATTAAAAAACGCGACAAATTCCCAGCAGTGTTATAACCTAAAACTGAGGGAATGGTCATCCCGACAAACGGCTGAACACCGTAACATACCGTACAAAGCATCAGAGCTTCCGGTCACCTGTTGCACATACCAACGTCAATTTAGTAGATAATGTTTTTCCCGACCGTCGTGATAACACGAAGCAGGGGGATAACACGTTCAACTCCAAAGTAAATCTGTTCGCTACGATATCCTTAAAAAAAACTTACTACATTCGCAACCCGAATCTTGACTTTGAGATGTTGGCATGCCTCCTTCCTGTTACTTCAAATTACTCCTTAGCTACACACATATTAACTCCACATCGGACTGCTCTACAGCAATGGTCCACAAACTTTGCGAGCATGGCGACTCCTTCTTCACATAGAGGAGAAAAAAATCGCGGAACCCCACATGCTCACAGTTATACTTCTATGTTCAGTTAATTGATAAAACACACTATGACAAAAAAAAACTACCATAATCTCGGAACCCTTATAATTCACTTCATACTCATTACAATAGCGGACAAGGAAAGAAACAAACCGCTGGCTTGAGTAACAACACTTGCTGGATGATTACGTCAATCCTCGGAGCCATTCAAATAACCTCGCCACCCCCTTGCAATAATCCCCGGCCTCCTGGAGGTCAGCGGGCTCACCATCAAGGCAGCATCAAAGAAATAACATTACGACAGCAAAATTCGTAACAGGAAGTTAAATACAGACGGCGGTGTTTAGATGGTAAACGCAAATAGGTCCTACTTTGGCACAGCATGTACAGTTAAACTGACGCACAAATCTCTTACTTCCAAGATGCTTTTTCGGAAACTCCCCACATTCATAGAGACTTGTTATCACAAATCTTAATTAGGAAATATTCAACTAAAGCAAAAAGGAACAGACACCTGTAACGTAACATCGACTTACATTTCGTACCTGTACAGATGGCACAACGCTTTGGCACTACCATGACCTCAGATTTACAGGGTTACCAGAGCACTAATTGTATGTGCATCATACGTGCTTGTCATATATTTCGGTGTGTAAGGATAGTTCTCTAACACGGTCCTAATCTCATCAACAAAGGCGATACTGTGATCAAGTGCCTCACTATTCAAATATCAATGTAAAACACCTTCAATCACGGTAGGTAATTACCATACTGCCTTTAACGCTGGTACTCAATACATTGTGATTCTGAACAGTCGCACATTGTTCAAGGACTATTACAGCTCTGATTTCGTCAGATGCTGCAGCAGCCACTTTCAGCAGTCTCACGGATTTGCTGCACTAGCAGAACCGTACCTCTTCCTTCAGTGGTTCCCAATCTGGGCCTATGGTTAAAGCCTACTCTATTTGAATTTTACAGAACTCTCACAGACATGTGGGAGTAACGTAGTGTCAATAAAACTGGAAGTTTCTGTAGTTGTGCTGTACGATAAACTGGCACTGCCGCTAGTACAGTGGATGTATGACATCCCTCCCCCTCCCTTTCAAGTAACAGTTAAGTGAAACAATCGAAATTATTAAAACTGTAGTTCTAAAACCAAACGAGGCACAATACATTTCATTTCTAACCAACGAATTCCTTTCGATTAGCGACGCAACACGAAATTTCTGATCAACACGTTATCTACTACATCTAATGTTTAACACGTGCATGAAATTATTGGATTGAAGATCCAACGGCCACCCCACCCCACCCCACCCAAAAAACCAAAAGGGCTCCGCAGCAAAACAGGTTTGGGAAACAATTCCTCTACACTTTGAACGAACCGACGCAACATGGACTCTTTGAATTGAGGAATCAGGCCAATATTATGTGGCCTCCCAATCGCCCGGCCTGCAACCAGTAGCCCCGTGTTCTGCCAGCGTTTCCAAGAGAATTCTGAAAGCACAGATCTAAATACCATCACTCAACGGTTCGAAAGGGAATATTCGAATAATTCTAGATTCCAGTAAAAACAACTTACGGACACCACTTTATCACAGTGAGAATTCACATTTTAATTTAAATGAAACAAGAGACCTGTGTTGAATGGCATGGATAAAAGTGGTTGTCAAAACTGGGTGTTACTTAAGTTTATCTTATTCAAGTGTGTGATAATACGGTTCTGAAACAACCTGCAATGCCCGCTTCTTGATTCCCTGTTTGGAATAGGCAGTTGTGGTGCGGCTCGAACTTTACATGGGCGTAGGGTTAGGAGTTTCGTTGCCCTATGAGCTGAGGATTTTGACACGCCACTTTTAACAGCCAACCGGTGCAAAGATTTACCGGGGCATGTTTCTATTTGAGCGCCAATCTCGTGCAGTTTCTCCTCAGTTAAGACAAAACGTCTGCGTACTTTCTTTTTGTCCAGCACTGAACCTGTCTTTCTAAATTTTTCCACTATCCTGTATACAGTTCTTTTACATGGCACTTTTGAATCGGGGTATTTTTTACAAAACTTCCGGTGACATATCTGCCACGACGCATACTTTAGGAAAGTGTTGCAGATGAACACTCGTTGTTCAACAGAAAACACCATGTCTCACACGCACTATCAACTGTTCTCTGTGACCCATGAAACATGACTGAACGCCTGTCCCTTGTTCCAGCTCCGTTATCACGCGGGCTGTCCGCTGCAGTAAGTACTGCTGCTCGGGGACGCGATTAGAGGTACTTTCTATATGACTGGAACGGTTAGTCATTTCCAGCTGCATTTTACCAAACGACGTAAAAAACATAATGTGTTACAAATTACAATCTTTTTCTGACTTTAGAAACTATTCCAGACAGCACAAATAAAGACCTGGCTGCACAAACTTCCCTCCCTTTCAACTCGTTATGCGACAGATTCCATGCAAGTTATCAGTCTTGCTTAAGTTCTTTGCGCAAACCAATTCTCGCATACCTACTAGCAGTTCATCAGAAATATATTCATATTACATAACTAGTAACACAAAAAAAACCCTTTGATTGTGGGTGTAGGTCACAAAACGACCTTGTACTTCGGACCACTACGATGACACGAATCTATTATGAAATACGTGAACGGTTACTCAAATTTGAAGGAAATATACTTTCTTAAAAAAAAACCGGTCTTCCTAGGTATGAGACGAATTTTTAAAAAATTACCAGCTCCTTAGCTGTCCTATGCATAAAAACTGCATCTGTATTTCAGTTACATCTTCAAATACACATCGAAGGCGAGTCAAATCGCGTCTCATCTGAAAAACGCGCAAAAACAAACATATTCCGAAGTTGAACGTATTCGTACGTACAACTTAACATCTGTAAATATGTATGCAGGTTAAGATTTGTTACCCACACACGTGTTGTTTAATTTCAAGCACTGGTCGCTGCAATTACAGCCAGCTGAAGTAAAAGAGAATGAAATTAGACGAACCCCGTTATATTTTCATGTACCAAGAATCATCTGTCACATTAGTCAGTAATTGCTGTCTGGAAAGTCTGTATCATAAACACGCTCGAGCCCTAATCTGTCGACGTTATTAAAGGAAGGCATTTCATACAATACCTATGTGCTGTACGACATGCACAATTTAACAGCGTTTCCTAAAACTCAACTAATTGCTCGGGGCACGTTTGAATTATGAAATGCTTGTAAACATGTTACGTGGCCTTCCTTAGCGAATAGGGTAGGGGAGTCGCGAGTATCGGGTTCTTACAATGCGACAATACGTCAACATGACAAGCAAATGCCACGTCATGAACTTCACAAACCCCCATTACCAGCTCCAGCAAACGTACCCGATTCAATACACTACGCCGAACACGACAATTCAAAGTCTAATACGAGTGTCATGCGTTCTTTTTGCACCACTAAACTTCTGACTCATACTGTACGCCATCCATATGTCAACTATTTTACTCGGTCACTCCGGCAGTCTATTACTGAGGGGGCAACATTTAAGCACAATTTTAACACATCCTCGTTTGCAACTGCAGCTGAACAATCCGTCCATATAATTAAACCTGTCACAAGAAATGACGTAGGTGCTTTCCAGCCTGGTAGCAGCGTTAGGAAACAACACGTCATCACATTGCACAATGCTAACACACACAAACACGTAGTCACAATCAACAAATATAAAATGTATGCCTAACTATGGTTAAATGTCTTACAAAACATATTTCATTCGGAATATTTCCTATGGTAAACATATTTCTCGCAAGTATGGAAACGTTGATCCCCTAATTATGTTAATTTAAATAAACATTTGTAAACGAGTACGTCATTACTACTTAAAGATATCAGAATGCGTTACCCCTGAACCCAGGCAAATTTACATGTGTCATTATCTTTCATATACATGAAAGAAATACATACTATTACAGTGCATAACTGGACAATTTTTTAAATGAAACAAAATCTATGGCAGTGAAACTGGCCTCCTTTCGAAAGCCACGCTACAGAACCTTGAGGAGGTCGATATTTCTGACTGGGTTAGTAGATACCACAAATTTGTTGTAGCAACGTCACCACGATACAAACCCCATGGCAACTGTAACGCAGTCAGCCGAACAACATACCCGACTGCTAACAAAATTCAAAACACGGCCACAAACACAGTCCATAGGTCGAGATGGGTTCTCCATGCATCGGACAAAGCAAACAAAGTCATATTTACATTATGTAACTCAAAATCCCTGCACCAAAAAGCGTTCTATACAAGCCTCCTTGCATGTTAAAATTAATAAGAAAATAGTCTGCCTTAAACATACAAGATGAAAACAGAACATATGAAATATCTACGAAGACATTAATAGCCATGAACCATACATGCAAGAAACTTGCGAGACAGAAGCGTGAGCAACTACGACAGCAGTTAGCCATTACATGCGCAGTAACTTGTGCAAGCCTTGGCACACAATGGCGTCCGCTTCGTCGCGTCACTCACTGCTCCCAACAAATAATATAAAACTGCTTCATCACCGATGGTATCGTTCCTGAGAAAAATGACGTTACCTTTTCAGTTTCATCGTTTATGGTTCTCATTTTAACCACCAAACTTCCCTGTGTCCTCTCCGGGAGAAATAAACGCAAGAAAATGAAAATAACTCCCCAATACCATAAACTTTACAAAATTAAAAATACAGGTACTTGGTAGTAATCCATAATAAACCTGCTACAATTACAAAAACCGTTCCAAAACGATTTCAATATTTGGAACATTGGTTAAAATGCAAACCTTTTTCCATCTCCATCTTTGAGATAGAATGCCGATGGGGGATTCACACTTTGAATTTCGAGGGCCATTACGTGTTGTTGAAAACCAAGCCACACAGACTGGGTGTCTTGTGCAGAGTTTATACAACAAAAATCACTAATCTGTGCATTTCCACTGGATGATTGCTTTATGAAACATTATTGGAAGATTATATATGACTACGCATTAGCAATAATAAAATCATCGTAATTCATTAGGTGGTGGTTGAATGTCAATTCCTCCGGAGCTTCCAGACGCCTATGCAAGAGATACTCGGAGTCAAACTGTTTCACATCTTTCCATACACACGAATGGTCGGTTTTGATGGCTGGCGGCTGGCAACGATATCTCTCCCCCCCCACCCATGGCGATACATTCCATCGTGACAACTGAACGGGACTTCAGGCCGTCTCCCGTAAAACCTGAAGCACGCCACCGATAAACGAAACGAAACTTCCCACCTCCATAACACGCCTACATCAGGGATTAAATGTATTCAGCACGGAATCTCTAGACAAGAATTTCGTTATTAAAATGAACACCGGAGAGGTATTTGTAACAATACAGTATACATCTCACTATAATACGATTAGCTACTCAAATTACCTTGTTGAAATTGCATAACATTAACTACATCAATATAGGACAAATGTTTTAAGCACTTACATCTGTAAACATTTATATCCAATTGCATCTATTCGAGAGTCCGCAAAATTGTACGTTGACATCTATTACCTTTACGTTCCGTTCGGAGTTTTCTCGGGATTTCAAGGCAACTAACTTTCATGTGACCTCAAAATTAACGACTGAAACGCTAGCCTCGAACAGGGTACAGAATTCAGCCTACGTAACCGTGCGCTAATCCAGGATGAGGAGTGGAGTGGATCTACATGCGTAATAATCAGAATGTCTGAAAATAAACACACTTCAACAAACACAAAAATCCCCCAGAGCGTCGCATTTCTTCTGCTCATATTTATATATAAAGCCTGGGAAAACGCCCAACGTGTGCCAATTTCCGTTCTTGATTCTCAGTGTGTCTGCGTGCATACACACACAATTATGGCCTCTGCCAGGAATTGAACCACGATTACTTGATCATCCCGCCTAGTCACTGTGCTTGAGGGGGGGGGGGGGGGGGAAGAATTTTTTTT
>Ga0136643_10008283_pt1 | contig 15171 bp, 3 predicted proteins | sample TergutLab28metaG_FD_96883 | JGI IMG/M metagenome (GOLD analysis project Ga0136643, IMG submission 96883) | Labiotermes labralis P1 segment gut microbial communities from Petit-Saut dam, French Guiana - Lab288 P1 (version 3) (version 3) | ecosystem: Host-associated > Arthropoda: Insects >... | reverse complement strand
GGCCCACCCAGCCTCCTGTACAATGGGTACCGGGTCTTTCCCGGAGGTAGAGGCGGCCGGGGCGTGGGGCTGACCCCCACCCCCCACCCCCACCCAGAGTTCCGAGGTCCTAGAAAGAGTAGAGCTATACCTCTACTTACCCTAAGGGACTTCGTTACCTATAAAAAGGGTGAAACCTACATTAATTCAGAATCATTGCTAACAGAATAGAACCTGCTCCATGACTCAAAAATATACGTATATATCAAGGGATTAAAATTAAAACTTATGACGTACAGTATTAAGACAGCAATAAATTAGATGAAAGCGTCACGCAGTTACTTCCATGAATTTGTATTCCCAACTTCTATATCAAAATGCACAGATTCAAGCAAAAGAGGGCTACAACTCCACGTGTTGTGTCTCACATTCAGGCTGCGGGCGCTCTAGTCGAATTGAGACCGTCCAAGTTGAGTTGAGTCAAGCTTACTAAAGTGTTTCCAGATCACATGCGTTTATTTATAGTAGGCTTCCTATTTAGGTCTTCATCTGTTCTAATGCATGAGTCGAGTCGAGCTGAGTCGAATGAAGCTAAGAATGTTTCTTTGAAATTTCTTACTGTCCTATAGGACCAATTAAATCCCTACAGATGACATCCTATGCAGAGGGAAGTTGCTGTCACCTGTGGGGAAAATAGTGAAAAGTATTTCGCCATTACTTTCCCATGGCCCACCACAGTCATTTTATTTCAATGAACGAAAATTCAAAATACACCTTACAATTTTCCAGCCCGACATTCTGTTTGCTTATTTTTTTTTCTGTAAAGAAATGTGCTGAAACGTAAGCAGTAAAAACTAAATACATTATATTACCTTTAATTTGGTTTAAAGATTCTAAATGAGAAAAACTAAATTTAATGTTTGTATGACCGTGCATCATTGATACAATAATATAAGCAGCCAACTAGATGCTACAATAATAATTTTATTAACAATTTCAATCAGCTCAACATATTTAGGGCGATAATTTCGCCCATCCTCCGGAGCACTAGACTGTGTTTACAGCTTATGGTATAAAGCACCGACGGTGTTGCAGCACCGTCGGTGCTTTATACCATAAGCTGTAAACACAGTCTAGTGCTCCGGAGGATGGGCGAAATTATCGCCCTAAATATGTTGAGCTGATTGAAATTGTTAATAAAATTATTATTGTTGCATCTAGTTGGCTGTTTATATTGTTGAGAAAAGCTAAGTCTTGATGCCGGAAAAACTGATTATTGCAGAGTGTAGTGTCCTCGTTGCCGTTGCTTGTACTTTCAAAGGTACAATTTTATAGAAAGGCCAACACGCTGGCAATGAAGTGCTGATCTCAGCCTGCTACAGCCTTTGATAATAATCTTCCTCAACATCGAATGAAAGCTCGCAACAAAACAGGCAAATTCTCTGAACGTGATAAAGAAATAAAAGTTTGCTATTCCCTCCTTGCAAACTAACGAAGCAGTTGAGAAATGACAGAGCTTCATTTCGTCCCCCCCCCCACCTTCCACTTGGGGGCATTGTGTGCACTTAACAGAGAACTTTTGTGAATTCCAAATGAGGGCCATTCTCATTCCCGTTTATTGTTCTTCCCCACCTTTATAATATTCGCCTGGAGGCTGCAAAATTCTGTACAAAGTCATATAAAACACATGCATACACGAAGACAAAAGGAACTGAAGAGAATACAGAGAATCTGAGATGAAAGTAACAAGTAAATACGTAAGGATGGATAACTGTGTTCACTCCACGTAGTAGCCAATTCGAACACAAAGATACGAGTAATTGTTCCATCTGTATATTTTCGCAGCACTACACGTCACGAAAAAAAGCATAAAATTTGATATATTGTGCCTGTATTTTAAAAATTATGTCTAATTTATTGCTGACATCAGAGCACCTGCCTTGATTATTTAGAAGTAATGCATCAAAGTTACGGAAATATGAAGTATCTGATTGTTCATCCTAACAGACGCATCTTGCAGTAAGGTACGTCTCTATAAAAATAGCGCACTTCTCTAACAAAAATATATGTACACCAGGCATCCTCTCCAATTGCGGAGAATGCAGATTGTAACTTTACCTGCTAGAACAACAACCCTCCCGGACAGAGGCAAGAGAGCTGTCTCCTGCAAAAATTCCCTACCGCCTCGAGGGTCCACCTAACCCTTTATCCGACGGACAGCGAGGACCATTTCCCCAATGATAAATTTTTCTGGGTGTGAAGCTGACAAATCATCTTCAACTACTGCCGAAGAGCGTGTGGAGCCGTACCTCCAATCCGCCACACGTCTTGGTGATGTATTTATTATGCACGTGTACTGGACACCGTCACTTTACCGTGACGGAAGAAATCCTTGCAAAAAAAAACTTTGAGACAAAATATTGCCTGCCTTTACAGTATGTTTTCCTCAAGCCCTACAGCTCTACTAATTGTAACATTTCCGTTCTACCATCTACGTTTAAACATACGAAAGTCGCAATCTGACTAAACGTTGTCACAAATATTATAGAGTACGTAACTACAAAATATATAAATGGGACGCCAAAAATCAAACAGAGTAATTTCAATTTTTGGATGAAATTAAGTTATATATGCCATTGCGTAAACATATTCAAATTTTAAGCTAACAGAAATCCTGACTAGTCTGTTTCCACAACGATATGATAGTTAAAGCTGAGAACTATTTTCGAATAATACAAAGTTACCTCTTTTATATAACGACAGTATACTACAATTAAAATGGAAGCCACGCTACCGCTGTTAATTAGGAGAACGTAAGGCAAGTTGTTTAATTTGTAGGACATGTCACTGCGTGAAATGGTGACGTCACGGGTCGACAGGCAGGTGGAGGGTACATGTCCCACTTAGAGAAACAGAATGTACAAGCTGTCAGATGCCGGTATACCACGGCGCCTAACGAAGGTGCATACAAATCCACGATATTTTGGCTCCCAAAAATAGCTATCTGTCGCTGTGCTGAATATTAACTAAATCAATGAAGGAGCCTTTTCTCAACAATATGGAATTCGATTCACGTCGTAATTCCTGAACCTATACCTCAGCCAGTTGAAACCAGGACTCAAAATCAAAGCCTCACCATCTTACTTGGGAGGGTTCTTCAGAGGACAATCAATTGTCGGCTGTGACAGCTCAGTCAGCACGAGTATATTCTGCACTAAGCATTCTGTCTGGGAGTAATCTCCTCCATCCGAGAATGCGCCATACCATGAGAAGAAGTACCGTCTCAAGCCTGCTTATTTCCAACGAGTTTACCGTCTCAGTAACGTCCAACGAAGTATGAAAGAAACTAACAATTGGTCAATATTCATTAATTTATATTCATTATTTCGGTGTTCCAAACTTGCAAAAACCATGTAACATTGATTTTTAATAATTTAATCCTTATTTGTTGTAAAAGATTGATTATACATTATTTAATACAACATGCACAATCAATATCAAAAAATCATTTGTCACGTATGTCCCATTTACATATCTTGACTTCTACAAGGTCACCAACAGAGAGGTATATACAAAGGCACACAAATACAGCAAATTCGGTCAAAGTTGTCCATGTATTGTTAAATACAATTATAAAAACTGTTAGCAGTTTTAAATGACAATAATTTAATTTTAATAAAAATCCAACCAGATGCAACAGTATGCAAATATTTATTTACTGCAAAATCACTCTACATGTTTCGGGTGTCACAGCACCCATCATCAGGAGTACTAAATACTGTAACCGCAACCTCCGGTACAGGTCATAATACTGGTACAGCTACTTCCCTCCAACGTGGCCCGATCGGGTCACGTTGGAGGGAAGTAGCTGTACCAGTATTATGAACTGTACCGGAGGTTGCGGTTACAGTTCCAGTTTTTAGTACTCCTGGTGATGGGTGCTGTGACACCCGAAACATGTAGTGTGACTTTGCAGTAAATAAATATCTGCATACTGTTGCATCTGGTTGGATTTTTATTAACATTGAATTACGATGCCCTGAACCATGAGTTTAAAAAAGACAATAATTTAATTAACTTCAAACTAACATCTATGACATAATTTGCTACGATTATGTATAAACCTCCCTGATGATGACCTTGTAGAAGTCTAAACATTTAGGAGGAACATGAAAATTATTTATATACTATTCACCGCGCAATTTGTTGAATTAAATCATGTATAATATAATACCGTGTCTAGACTATTTTCAAAACACTTTTCATTCAACTCTCTTTTGATTTCCTACAACCGTCGTCACGCCATATGCGTCATCAATGTGTTGTAGTAAAGAATGTTGTAAATTAAAAGCCCTGACTCCGAGATGACGTCATAATGTGGAATAATATCGCTTTAATTATAACCGTTTGATTCGACACTAGACGTATTTGTAGGACAGTTTGACATAAACAAATACAGCTACTCCACAACTGAACACGAGTGGAACTTGATATTTCTCGGATCATCACGGATTCAAGCACTGATTTCCATCACTGTTCTTTTGAAACTTGTGCTAAAAGCAATCAATTTGCAATGACCACTCTTCAGACAAGCCCCCTTCCAATCACCCGACATGGGTACTAATTCCCTCCTTTGTGTATTCATGCGCTTAATATATAAGTGTCCACTTCGATACTTCGATTATTAAAAAACTGAAGCATATATCATGTATCTGTTTGAGTGTCGCACAATCAGCTTGTAACGCATCCATTAAAATCACACCCCACCCTCCGGGTTTCAAGTTCTGGAAATCCGGGATTCAAATTTCGACCCGGGTACTGCAAACCCCTCCAAGCAGACCCCAATATGTTATTTTTAAAAGACCACAGTATCTTCCTTCAGCATTCGTTTTAACTCGTATTTCACAGTCATTCTACCATTCGAAGCTATAAAGTGTGCACTTAATAAACCATACTTAGATCAAGCAACATCAACATTAACTCCATGCCAAAACTGAAGAATAAAAACCTACTAGATGCCACTTATTATTTTATTGTACTTCTTATAGGCTGAACATGTTTCGAGCATTACTATGCCCATCATCAGGAGCTCGCGGCTATAACGTTGATTACCACATTGGTCGTTTCGTTCCTGGTTTGCCAAAAGTTGGTTGTTAGGTGCGATTAGGCTGGAGTAGTGTCCGGACTGCAGGCCATAGCCTGCAGTCCGGACATCTCCGTCTAGTTAAGGAACCTGAAGCTGCATGGTCCTCCTCCAAATATCTCGCCACTAGGTACTTTTCCGAGCCACATAAATCCAATCAACATTCTCAAATACAATTTAGTAAAGTTTACTTGATAATCCAATTTATGCCTGGGTCAACCATTTGATTCCTTCCATAACAGTTACCCGCCCACAATGTTCAAGCATTATTCTGTATTCCGTGCGTACTACACCAGCTGCTCATTATTTAACTGTTGACGTTACTTCCTAAATAATGCGATAAATATACTTAACTACAACGTCAAATTATCAGTGACAGGTTGACAGGTTTTGTCAGCTATTGGATTTAGTTCTCAGCGTGGAACACGTAGCCTTGGTTAGCAATGTCACGTGAGAATCAGGGAAGTGTGTGACCCACTCACAAACAGTGCCATCTATTTGACACACACGTCCTAATAAATCTCATGCGGCCTACAAAATGTCTTCCTAGTAGTCAATACCTCTGTGCATCACTCCTAGAGTTCACAGCGAACATAAGGGTGAGTACAGCAGGATAACGGGCGTTCTATTCATAAAACTTTTGAGATTAACACAAGTCACCACATCTTGAGGGATCTGAAGAAATACGTTTATCCCAAATATACTAAAACGCAGTTTATACTTCATAAAAACACAGCGCCTGTCAACTGGTAAATGTTATTTGCGGAAACAGAAGATGTTAGTCGGAAAAATCACGTAGGTCTAAAGTGATAAATACAATTATCGTACGAAATGGGCATTTTTAACATTAAATCGGGAGTTACATATAATTACAACTCCGTTATGAAGGATTACATAGGGGGAAACTTGGCTAATAACACTGGGGAGCAAAATCGACCGTAAGTATGAAGAATTTCAAGAAGTGGTCAAGTCTGAAACAGGAGAAGGATTGGTTTAAGCCAGTCCCTAGCATGAATACAACCATTTCGCCACTCTGACCCCCATTTGTTTTATTTTCCCCTTTCCAACTAGTAGCCAAAATATTCTATTCTTAGGTAGAAATAATATTGTGGGGAGGGGCATTTTTTCCCTTGCACCCCCCCCCCCAAATTACGCCTATGACGGATAAAATAACAGAAATATTACCAACAGAAATATACTCGTAATGCTGTCGTAACAAATAATTTTATCATTCAGTACACTTTACCATAAAGAACGGGACCGACATAGCATTATTTGTATAGGGTCTTGCTAGGAGCTGGTCGGTTCAGGTTTCAATCCCCGGTACAGCAAAGAGATTTTCTGTTCTCCACACCCGGCCAAAACAGGCCAGGCGAGCACTCCACTTCCTGTAAAATGAGAACCGGGGCTTTTGGGGTCTTTCCCGGGGGTAAAGCGGCCGGTGCTTCGCGCTGACCACGACCCCCGTCTGGCGCCGAGGTTATAATGGTTGGAGTTATACCTCTACTACCCCTCTGTGTCTGCATGATATATTAAGGAAGACCTTTACCTTTACTTTATTGCAGCCCTGAGTAAGGAACGGAAATTTTCGGTAGTCCATATAATCTACCATATTCCTCTAACCGATAAAATAAATATTTGCTCTTCAAAAAATACAGAATAAACAACAAAAAACGGTACCTCAGAATGCAAGACATGTTTGAGTATGCCAAATGAGAGCCAAGTTCGTGTTAGTTTTCACTGACATCCGTTCGTACAGAATACTCGCAGATGGCTTCAGGAAGGAGCCTGATTCACTAGAGAAGAGATCCACTTGAAGGCTTGTGGGCTTTTTCTCCTGCTGACACAGCATCATTGAGCACGGAAACCCAAGGGGCACTTGAAAGCACAGCACGCGTGTATTGCCCTGACTTCACTGTACTTGTTCTGCATTCCCATGCACATATCTGACTCACACATAAGTGTTCTCGAAGGAAATAATGATATCCCTTCCTCTTTGAATTCGTCAAGCAGCATACTCACGTTGGCTACATATATTTATTTATCCATCCATATACTTAGAGCTTACTTATTTATTTGTGTTTATTTATTTATTTATTTACTTACCAGTAGATTAACATTTTAATCTACTGATTTTATTGAGTTTGTAAACCTAATGATTTTCATAACTTTAACAAAGTATAAGGATAAAATTCCTGAGATGATGCGGGTGCATCGAAACATGTAGGAGTACTTACAATATATAAAAATATTGTATATACATATATATATATATGTATATATATGTTTGCGTTTGTTGGTCTGGATAATAAACTGTACAAGGTGCAGAGTACATATATAAAAATATACAAATGGTAATTCCTCAGCTTCTCAAAATTCGTACCACAGGACGAAATATTTCAGTGCAGCCGAAATTATTTATTTCGTCAGTAGCTATTAACTGACCTATCAGTCAAGTGGCTAATTAATTGGTTGGTTCTTTAGTTAGTAAGTTAATATGTCAATTAGTTATTTTTATGTGATTAAATACACCTGCTGGGCACATTACATTCACACTCCCATCACCCGTCACATATATAATAAATAAAGGCTGATTACAGTCCAATCAGCACCTCCATTCGTCCTGTTCTTCCCAACAGCTTCCTGCTGTGTGTCTTTACTCCCTCTTGTAGTTGCAGCCACCGGCTTGCGTGTAATTAGTTAGCGTCTAATAACACCAGCCACTAATTATTAGACTCTATTTTGCAGTGCTCCCTTGTCTGCAGCCAGTGAATTAGAACAGAAACACCAGGGAGCGCCAACCTTATTTGAATTCTGGCTATATAGATCACACTTACACAGCAATTTTCTATTTAAACACAATTTTTGTCCAAACCCAATTATTCCGGACTGAACCAACATAAGCCAATAAAAAGATATAATTAACTTGGAGTTGGAATGCGAATTTCTCCCATGTGAATGCACAGTCTTTCACCTACGGAGTACGCAGATTTTCTAGAGTCAGTACGTCCATTCAAATCCAGTACACGAAGCTACAAATCCTAAACAAAGAATTGCATTTAGCCAAATTACCTTACAAGCACCTGTAAATGTATGTGAATTTGTATGCTGTTTTGACAGGTGCGTCAGATTCCTGTAAAAAAAACAGCAGGTGTTACAATGCACAAAATAATGGTACCAACGAAATCACACATGTATACCAAAATTAGTCTCTACATACACTGCAGTACGGTGTGGTTTACCCTACATACAATCGACAACACGCCTGTGCCTTTGTCACGAAATCTGGGACCCTTAACTTCCTGGAACCATCTGGGCCACTCCAAGCTTGTTACGGGACTGCTTTACCTTTACCTTTATACCTATAGAATGCTTCTGATAGATATATAATTTCATTTGATCATTTAATGAATCTAACTTTTGTACTTTATGTCTCTGAAGATTGCATATGTTTGGCCGGAACATGTAGCAGTTAATGGTGTGTATACAACTAATTTTAGTATACATGTGTGCCTTTTTCGTTACCATTATTTTATATAACGGATTAATGCACGAAACGTGGATTTTATCAAGTTTATAACTTTACTTGTTCCTTTACATCTGCCTGATAATTGGTCTTGCACCAGAAGGAAATGACACAGATTGAGGAAGTTAGATAACGAAGTGCAAACATGTGAAACTGGAAACAGAAGCAAGAACAAAAATGATAATATCGAATAGTGCAAAGCGATCAGCTTCAAAGCTTTTAATTTCCTTCGGGTATTTTGACCATAATCAAATCGAATAAGGCGCATGCCATGGGGAAAAACAGAACTATGTACATCTGACACAAAATTTCGAATAAACGAGAAGTTGGGACACCCAGCGTCGATCAGAAGACAATATTAAACTAATTTAAGAAACGCTTGGTAAATGTATGGACTGATTTTGTCCTACTCAGAATAAGGTCTAGGAGCAGTCTTCTGCACAGGGAAGGGAATCTTTGAGTTTCATAATGGGCGAAGAATTTCTCTACCATCAAAGTAAATATGAGTGTCACAAAGAATTTCTCTGATCCGTGCTGTTCTAATTACAGTGTGAACATAGAATGCCCCACTTTCCGACAGGCTAAATTGTGTTTTAAGACTAGCCTACTGTTGCTGTTGGTAAAATCTGAAACAATGAAGAAAACAACGACTTAGAAGCCAAAAGAGGAAGCCCTTAAATAATTATGATTTTAAATTACTATATGTGAAGTGCACCTCTATGTTTCATCCTATCGATGGTTTATAATCTAATTAAGGTGGCAAAAGTATAAACGAAATTGCGTAATCTGTGTAAAGGAAATGTTCTGCATCGGAAAACAAGAATGAATGTTAACAAAGTGGCAGAACATTAAAAATCGTGACATTAACGATCGGAGTCATTAAGTATATGCGATGCAAAGGATGCAGGAAATTGTTTGATAATAATGATAATAATGTCACATAATAGTCGTAATCTCTAGTTCCAGACAGTCTAGATCTACTGCAAGTACCATCCGTTTCCTTTATAAACGACGACTGATTGTCGACTTATTCACACTCGTTGAAGAAAACCTCTATTTTTATCCGATAAAATTATAGTCCGTAATTTCCGATAATAGACTCATACTTTACCAGCCGAACATTTAAAATTATCCCATGGCAGTGGAACGCAAAGAGATTTAAAAGACGCGATTTGCCTCCTAACCACACCAGCATCAATTCAAGAGAGTTCGATAAAAATAAAAGAGTAGTTAGACTGAGATGGACAATTTCATTAGCCTAGATCCGAAATTATTACCTCTTGTAAACAAACCAGACACCTCACTGCTCACCGCACCTTTCCATTCTCTGCTAGTCGAAACACATTTCCGACTTTTAAAGATGTTGTATACCCCTGTATAAGACATTACCGTAAGTACAAACTGTCCTGATCAAATTTAGTCGGCAATTCAATTCTGGAGGGTGTTACAAGAGGTAGGGGTATATTTTACACAGTTACAGTGCTCCTTTAGCTGTTCTAAAACAAGCAGTTCACAGAGACAGCGGTCTCCCTGCACCCCCACTTTCCAACTCACCGCCCGATGGTGACACGTCTCAACCCGCTAAGCTAACCTGGTGTTCCTAGGCCCTCTAACGAGCCAAACACTCATTGTTATGCATGCAGATGAGAAGCTATCAGTTCCAGTTTACAGCATGTGGCACAACGCAAGGAGATATACCAGTCAGCATACCGGTGCCTGTCACATCCCTTTGCCCTTTAAGGCATTAAGGCACAGTCGTTACAACTTGCACAACCCGCTTGAACCTTTAAAGAATAAAATTAACTTGAATTGTGTTTAAAGATACAATCCGTACCGCGCAGTAAACACAGCATCTGGGTTACAAAACCAATCAGTTAGTGCATACAAGGACATAATCACCGTTTTTAGTGCTGTCTGTACAGAAAACTTAAATGCACTCTGTGGGTAGAATGTAGAAATTTTGAATGTTAAACGTGGTGGTATAAAAAGAGTAACCACTGGTCTCAGTGGGTTCATGGATTCTACATTTTATAACATCAGCTATGTTTGGATGAAGAACAGGAACTCCTTTCTCAATAACCATAAACCGAATAACATTTTAATGAAATTACGTCAAATGACAAAGTGATTATGAATTGACGAGAATATGAAAGAAGGTTGTGGCCTACTTTGACGAATTATTCAGGCAGGTACCCCCACAGATACAACCCACGCCCGGAAGAAGCATCCCGGCCGAAATTCGAACTGAGCAACTCCCAGACACAATAAACAAAATTTAATTAATTTGTTTGGCCACCTATTATTAATTTGGTGAAAAAATCAACATCCACGTCCACAGTATTATAATTACAAATCCTTATATAACAAAACATTTCTATTCCCTGTCCATACATACACTCGTTCCGGAAAAACAAAAATCCAAAATTTTTCGCCCTCAACAAATAGGCCTAAAATTTATTGAAATGGGTCCCTCATATATATAAATATACAGGACTTTAGGTTCCCATGGTGGGTTCCTCATATATATATATATAGGACTTTAGGTTCCAATGGAAGTTAATATGAGGAATAATGTCTTGTGGGATGTGACGTCACCAGATTATACGTCATCACATATCAGAAGACTGATTTCTTCACGCCCGAGTCTCTCTGCAGCAACCAATGAAGTAGCAGTACACTATAGCCTTAAAGACGCAGAGTTTACAGCCCTTTTCTCTAGGTTTCATGCGCCACGCATATTCCTGAGAAACTCATGAAAATGTACAGTAAAGCCGTCTGAATACGAATTCAAAGAACTACAAATCACATAAGCATCTGCATTTTGTTATTACGATTCCCGGGCCTTTAATTCATTTCTATTAAGCATTTCCACTGCAAAACGACAAAACTAAGAACGTGTTTGACAAAATATAGAGATATTTTAAATTTGAGGTTCTCGTAGCACGAAAATTATCCTTCAAATGGGGGTGGGGGTTAAATTTCTACCACCAGGACGGAGAGTTCTTAAATTATAGTGCTCTTGAGTGAATTTAACATTCATAGGTCCTTGCATCGCTAATATATTCGCAGAGTACAACCAACAAGATGCGACGTTTCTCAATTTATTTACTTCTTTAAGACGCTCTACACGTTTCAGACGGGTTTTTCGTCCATCATCAGGAGCTCAAATCTGCACATACAGCGTCAGGTATTTGTCAGACCAATACTGCTACCTGCTGCTAGCCCGGCCAGGTCAGCACCAAGTAGAGGTATTGGTCTGACAAATACCTGACGCTGTATGTGCAGATTTGAGCTCCTGATGATGGACGAAAAACCCGTCTGATACATGTAGAGCGTCTTACAGAAGTAAATAAATTTAGAAACGCCGCATCTTGTTGGTTGTACTCAGCGAATACTCTTGAGCGAAGTGACGAAATTAAGGATGCACCGAGGTCGGCAACGTATGAAGATTGCAAGGCCCGTACAGTGCAAATGAGACCAGGATTGAAATGTTAATAATATTATGGAATGCGACGCGTCTTATTTCGAACCGGAAGAATCGGTCATCTCCACCAGAAGGACAGAACAGTTGCTGTACAATGAAGATGGAGGCAGCACTTTCGTGCGAAAAATCGGTACCTATCAAAGGAAGCACATTACCTCACATCCGCGATAATGCCCATCTGTGTCAATGAGCATATGATCACAAAATATGAGTGCATACAGTGAGAATGGCGGAACAAGTAGATGTGACACACATCGGAAAAGAATACAATATATCAGCTCGGAAATCTGAACTTGGGAGACCTAAGCATAGAGGGGAGTATAATTAAAGGTGATCTTAAGTAAACCGTCATGGGGTCCAGATGGATTAAAATGCTACAGGACGTGTTTCAGCGCCACCTTATGTGAAAAAACTTCAAATTACACATAAATCATCCTTTAGAGATCTGCGCTCTTCTGGGATTTAACGCAGCGTACAGTGATAATTCCGTACCAACGTTTCGGTACAACCTATCAGCTCCATCTTCAACGGTCAAGCAATCCTAGAAAAAAACAGACTTCTTATTTCAGCAACTGAGCACCGACTAACTTCTGAAGATGCTGGCTCCATGTATTTACATATGCAAGCTACATACATATTTCAGACAAGTTGTCTATCTTCAATAACAAAGTTATTGAAGGACACTGTATCAAGAACACGTGTTATTTACCTAAGGTGTTAATACGTGAACGCCGACGAACAACCCGGAAACCTGATTACAGAGCCTGCCCTAGTGTCACTCAACACCTCCAACTTATCACCTGTTATTGACAATATCATTACGCAACATACCTGGCCCCTTATCGACAGGATATTATCGAGAATTTGGGCGCACAAAAACGTCTCAAGCAAAATACTTCGTGTATTTACCGTGTGAAATGTAAGAGCAAGACGTAGGTGCGGTCTAAAGAGACCGGGATTGGCGCCATATTACAATAGCTACGAAATCCAAGGTCAAAATGTCCCTTCGCTATGTTTATATTACACTCAAAAGTGTCTCAACGTAATTACAATAGCGCGATCAGTCACTGTCCCAAATATCTTCAAAGTTTTTCGGCTCTACACACCCTAATCCACGTGTTAGTCTCCTACCAATTCCTGTTATTTATAAATGAGAACTTTTTTATTTTTGGCGCGACAGCCCCCAGTGGGTCATGGCCTCCTCATTCAAGAGGTTTCTATATCACACTCAACGACGCAACACAGTCGTTAGGACACATCTGGACGAGTGATCAGCCTGTCGCAGAGACATCTACCTGACAACACACAACACTCACAACAGACACACATCCATGCCTCCGGTGGGATTCGAAGCCACGATCTCAGCAGGTAAGCGGCTGCAGACCTACGCCTTAGACCGCACGGCCACTGGGACCGGCAAATGAGAGCATTACCATGATTAATTCTTGTGCCGTATCTCATTTATTTTGCTTTATTTACCCTCACAAAACAGAACAACATAATAGCTGGAAATAAATATGTAACGAATTTGAAATAGCAGTTATATATAAAGTACAATTACGTGTAAGTAATAATAAGATTTCCCAAGGACAAATTACATAACGTGCAAAAATAATTCATGTTTCAGAACAAGTCGCTAATGAAAATACATTACGACAAAAGTGTGCGAAATATAAGCATAAATAAACGTAAAAGGTGGCATAGTGGGTGCAGTAATAATAATTTGTTACTTACGTGTTGAATCAACACACTAGTGGCCAATTATAAAGCGACCATAAGTCAAAGGAGAAAAGAAATAAAGACATGGTATGAGAGAAGCTATTATCAAAAAATAGAAGAAATAATAAATATCAATGATGATGATGATGATGATGATGATGTCGTTTACGACAAAGAAAATTGAATATAAACACAGAATATGTCCTACATAATCAGATAAAAACGCATTCATTACCGACAGAGTGGGTATAAACTACAAGAAGAAAGTTCTTTGTTGTGGATTTTGGTGGAAATATGGATCGAAGGTATTCAGAGGGTAATAAAGAGAATCACGAACTGCGATTGAATATCGTGACTGATAATGTACATGCTCCGCTTACAGGACTGGCACTGCCATCTGCTGTCGTACACCCCTGTCACTGTCTTCCGGTTGGTGTGTTATCTTGAAACAGCATATTTTTTAGGACAAAGTTCAAGTGTTCTTCCGAAAGGGTTCTGTTTCGAGTAAAAACAGATAAACTTCACTTCCGTTTCAATGTAATTTGCTTATTCTGTACCCACATATTTTCATGAAAGATCCTTGCTGTAATTATTATCTACAATTTATTGACGTCAAATTCAGAACACGTCCTACACGGAACGATGTTTTGAGAAAGTATGTACACTTAAACCGGACTTGGTCCTCTATGTTTATTTACGTGCTAATTCAGAAGCCTAATATCCAACAACAAAGAGCACGGTTCTTAAAATAACATTCAGCAATTATCAACTACATTCTTAAATTTACAGTATAAGCAATGGTACAGTGTTTTGTACATATCAGAATATATTACACAAGTCAGAATGCAATAAAACGGAGTCAAATGCCCGTAGAGCATTTATTCAACCACACAGCAACTTAGCCAAAAATCAAACAAACAAACAATGCATTTATACATAAACGATCAATTAATCTCATTATTCATATATATATATATATATATATATGCCCTCAATTCATCATATATCTATAGGTCTGAACATGTTTAAAAAATTGTGTAATGTTTCCTTATACGTTTACATGTTAAGTATTACTACTACTGTAGTGTTGACGTCATAACAGTGTCAATCTGCACAACTCAGACGTCACCATCTATATTACGCTGTGCAGTACTCAGGGAGATGTGAAATGACAGCGGTAATCTCGCCTCGCCTCGCCTTATATTATATTATATTATATTATATTATATTATATTATATTATATTATATTATATTATATTATATTATATTATATTATATTATATTATATTATATTATATTATATTATATTATATTATATT
>Ga0136643_10008279_pt1 | contig 15174 bp, 15 predicted proteins | sample TergutLab28metaG_FD_96883 | JGI IMG/M metagenome (GOLD analysis project Ga0136643, IMG submission 96883) | Labiotermes labralis P1 segment gut microbial communities from Petit-Saut dam, French Guiana - Lab288 P1 (version 3) (version 3) | ecosystem: Host-associated > Arthropoda: Insects >... | reverse complement strand
TGGTTCGATCCCAGCTGGTGTCATTGGAATTTTTAATTGACATAAAATCCTTTCGATCGCACTATGTCCCTGGGGTCGACTCAATCTCTAACAGAAATGAGTACCAGGAGTATTTCCTGGGGGTAAAGGCGGCCGGTGCGTAAGGCTGACAACCTTACCACTATCCTGTGCCGTTGTTATGAAGTCTGGGAACCTTAGCTTCCTGGAACCCTCTGGGCCACTCCAGGCCTGTAACGGGACTGCTCTACCTTTACCTTTTTTATTTTTACTATTTTCTTCTCATCTTAATTTGTCAACACTGTATCGATTTCAAATTTAATAAAGATAAAGCTAAATATAAAGGCTTAAAGACAGGAAACGTACTGTTGTTTTTAATAGAGAATGCAAAGGTATTTACCGGACAGTGTCAAAAATAGTAGCCATGGATTGTCTGCCTTTGGTTTTGTGTACCAGATTTGCAGAAGTGTGTCTTTACATTTGAAACTCTCACGTCTTTAGACAAATGGTTGGGAAAGAGATCTTTATGTTACACTATACGAAATCTTCTACTCTCCCTCCCCCCTCCTCTTCTTCTTCTTCTTCTTCTTCTTCTTCTTCTTCTTCTTCTTCAACACTGCAGCCCTTTAACTATAGCTTTCCATACGACAGATGCCCCAAATCTTTTGGTCTCCATCTCTTCGCACCAATTTTCCTACAATCATTCCGGCATCTATTTGGGGCTTCTCAGCATTATCATTTTTCCAGAATAAGGCCAGCTTCATACCCAGCCTCCATCCTGGAAGACCAGGGTTTGTTGGCGGGGTGCTTCCCTAGGGACGTTGGCAAAACCGGAGGAGTTCCCCCTACCCCCTCATTGTGGAATGATGGCTCCTTTGCCGAGACTGTCCTCCTCAGTGACCCTACCAGTAGCTACGCTAGCACCACCATAGCGTCTTTCTTCAGCGGAGCACGCAGTCTTCCTTCCGCGTTAGCTTAAACCTCTGCATAACCGAGATCAAACCAAAGAAGAGTCTATATGTTTATCGAAGACGCCGTCATGAAACAACACTATCAGAAATTTACTACGGTTACGAGTTTCGGTCTCAATTCAGGCGATCATCAGGTCATACATTCTTTAGAATTAAAGAAAAAATTACACATTTGGCTTAGTGTAAAAATGGGAAGTGATCTCGTGTCCTTGGCAAAACATGATAAAACTTGTTGAAACTTTAGAAGGTAGGTGAAACAAACGCTGTATAATAAAAACAGTTATTATTTTTATTATTGTTGTTGTTATTAAATCAATGAGGCGAGTAAGTTAAAAGGTTTTGTACATTGCACACTACAGCTTCCATTGTACAAATTCTGAAACTGGTAATGTGTATCCAGGCAAGAAGATTCGATGGGCGGAGCTTATGGCACATTTGGGGAATAGGAGAAGTGCACTCAGAGTCTTGGTGGGAAAACCTGAAGGAGAGAGACCACATTGAAGACCTAGGCGTAGAACAGAGGATAATGTGACAGTGGATCTTAAAGGAATGGGTGGATGGGCGTGGACTGGTTTATATGGCGCAGGATAGGGACAAGGGGCAGGCTCTTGTGTAAAGGGTAATGAACCTGCGGGTTCCATAAAACACTGGGTATTTCTTGATTAGCTTGGCCACGACCGTACCCACTGCTGAACCTCATCACAGTGACTTTTTGCATACATTATGAAGTAACCGTAATAATAATAATAATAATAATAATAATAACAGTGTGCAAAAGGAAGCGGAAAAGACGTTAAAATACAAGAGTTTATGAATAGAGATATAACGAATGGGGAACTTGAAATGTACGATTATACCAGTAATAATTGGAGCCACTGGAATAGTAACGAGAAGCTTAAGGAATAATTTGGAAGCTGTACCAGGAAAACATTCGATAGATTCACTACAGAAGAGAGCTACACATAATACGGAAAGTACTGCAGTGTGAAACTAGGAAAAGGTATGTAATCAAACACAACTTAATCGATTAAGTTTTGTTTGACTACATACCTTTTCCTAGTTTCACACACACAACGGGGATGACACACTTCCTAGACTGCGGTGTGAAGCTTGAAGCAGTGGGGATCACCGAGGTTTCAAGAGAACTACCAGGAAGAAAAGGCCTGTGACAAGAGACATTCATATCGTATAATAATAGTAATAATAATAAAAATAATAATAATAATCGCAGCATACTGACGGACAAAACAATACCTTTTAATCGACCTGACATAACTTTTATGAATAAGAAAACAGAGGAAACCTTTTTGTGATAGACATAGCTGTCCCAAATACACATAATCTCGCCAAAACAATAACCGACAAACAAAACAAGTATGAAGAACTGGCGAATGAAATATGTGCTATGTGGAAGCAAAAGGCAGCACAAGTGATCCCGATAGTAATATCATCTACGGGAGTAATTCCAAAGTTACTATCACAAAGTCTAACAAGACTTAACTTGCACCCCAATACATACATACAACTGCAAACATCTGTAATTCTTGGCACATGTTCAATTGTAAGAAAATTTTTAAACTACAAATAAGATCACCGAACCTAATCATGTTGATTACTACATCCCACGATAGGTGAATATTTCCCAGCCAAAGCAAAGAAGTGAAAAATTCTATAATAATAATAATAATATGCAAGGAAACGTGGGTAAAGTTAGAAAACGAACACCGGTATGACCATGTACCAAAATCAGTTGAAACAAGTCATGAAAGTAAAGTTATCATATAATGAAACAAACAAGTGCGAACCGACAGAACTATTCCTAACAATAAACCGAATATCATAATCCGTAATAATAAAAAAAGAGCATGTAAGTTAATAGATGCTGCAATTTCATGAGACAGAAATGTGATCAAGAAAGTAGCTGAGAAGATTTTAAAGTACAAAGACTTTATAGCAGAAAGTTAGTGCATGTGGAATGTGTAAACAAAAGTGATACCGGTAATAATAGGGGTGACTGGAACCATTTCAAAATCACTCATACAATACCTGAGCAACATACCAGGAAAGCAAGTAATTAAGGAACTACAAAAACAGCCATATTGGGCACTGCACACATACTACGGAAAGTACTAATGTAAAAGTACAAAACACATTTCACAGGCGAAATAACATTACATGTAGCACAAATTGTACATACAGAACAGCTGCAACACTGTATACCCTAGAAACATGGTTTGTTTCAGGTACATAATTGTAAATATCCTGCATATAGGTTATAAGAAGGAGAATAATTGTAATAATAATAATTTTTTTATTGACCACTAAGGAATTTGCAATCAACTTCACTAGGAGTTCATAAGTAAATGTGTTGCAAGTGGTGGGGTTTGCAAGGGAAACCTCCATCAAGGTTTCTCCTTATGGAACATTGTTTCAGTGTTGTACGAGGTCGTCAGGCCAGGTTCAACAATGTCTTCGAGCTATCGGTCCATTGGTAAGTGAGTTGCAAGTGGGGGGGGGAGGGGGACTTGCAGGGGAAACCTTCATCATGGTTTCTCCTTATGGAACATTGTTTCAGTGATGTACAAGGTCTTCAGGCCAGGTTCGACAAAGTCTTCTATCTATCGGTCCATTATTGTACAAGTGTTCGATTAGGTCGTTGGCGTGGTTGTGCGTCTTGTTGTATTTGGTGGCTACTCGCTGAATTTCGTCCGTAATACTGGGTATGTGGAGATCAGTATGGATCAGTTGGTTGTTATGTACCAGGGTGCATTTACTACGTTTCTGAGGAATTTCGATTGGAATCGTTGGATTATTTTTAATCTAGTTGGTTTGGCGCATCCCCATAATTGGACTCCATACGACCAGATGGGTTTCAAGACCACTTTGTACAAGAGTAGCTTGTTGTTCAGAGATAACTTGCAGTTGCGACCGAGAAGCCAATGCAGTTGCCTGAACTTGATATCCAATTGTCTGCGTTTCGCTTGAATGTGTGTATTCCAAGTGAGTCGTTGATCCAGGTGAAGGCCAAGATAATTTAACCTCGGTGGTGACTGGAATGGGTGCATTGTGGAACGTTAAGGGCGGGCATATGTTCTTGCAGTAAAAATAATAATGCGCTTTCTTGTCGTTATTGTGGCATGCGGTCATCAAAGTACTTTATTACTGCATCCTGACATTTTCTTCAAATTTTGCCGCCCTAGGTGACCGCCTCGTTTGACCGTTTGATTATTGCGTGCAGGAAATGGGAAGTGTAAAAAGAACTTTTATTGGGAAACTTATTGGCCAGGAGCTAATTCCATTAATCCAAGTTTCACTGACAAACTGTTGTGTTGCATTTCTCTTGTGTCTATGGTGAAGAACATGAACAGGATTAATCCGGTTCCGGTTAAGTCCACTGAGGGCTTGTACTGAATCTTCATATCATTAGAAGCTGATTTCTGGGCAAGAGAAGTGGGAGAAGTTGAAACAAACCAAAAGTCCAGGCATTTTCTTTGGACATGCTTTTGAAACATAAGTTGTCATTTCCAAATAAAATGACCTAAACTGAATAAAACATTTTCAACGAACTTAATAATACTAACTGGATCTGCAAATAAATGTACATTGTACAGTCTGATACACTTGACCTGCACATGAGTGTCATCACTGTTATTTTGAGCGATGCGATTATGCAGATGAGGCAGATAGTGACTCACTGCGTTTCTCGTCTTTAAACTGGCATTATATTATAAGTGCCGGATACTGGCTCAAGGTCACCCGAACAATGTACGAATCAGAGTCGAAACGTAATGTGAATTTGTTAATTGCTTCGTGCACAACAATCTGTGACAGATGCAATGTGTTTTATTTCTCATTTCATTGCATATAGTGTAGCGATTTACAAGCCCTCTGTACCATCTGCGAAGAACGTTTTTCGGTTGTGAACGAAGCCACACGTGCATCGCGTTACTAATTTCATCACCTGCAAATCTTCATCGGGGTCCACACAGTGATAATCCAGTGGAATTAGGTCGGGACTATATGGGGGAAGGGGGGGGGGATGGGATAAGTTCAAATTTCAGCTGATTGCTTCATCGGCAGTTGCTGCAGTATACGGGCGTGCGTTATCGTGGAGAGAAAGAACCCATTTGGACAGCACACCTCTGCGTTTGTTACGAATCGCCGGCTACGGATGTTTTAAATCTTTTTTTTTTTAATTAGCAGTCAGAAAGAATACAATCTATAAGCTAACGTGATAATTATACAAGTACACTACGATACCATGTATTACAATGACGTGGTAGTGTATTCATCCAGCCATGTCACCTGAAGGTGCCTTGTAAGTCTAAAGGTCAGCATCTTTTCAGTCTCCTAGTGTTTATAGGTTGTAGTAGTGGCTATAATAGTGGATTGGGATGGGCTTCCAGGTTGTTGTGATGTTTATTGATTCTTTCCTGGATGACGTCTCTTACGTAAGGGATGTTGAAGTCTGTATGTAGAGCGAACTCCTCCTTACAACCAAACAACGAATCAGAGCTCACTGGTCTATGACGGTGCAATTCGACAGCGGTGTCGCCATTTTTAAAGAAGATTTGTAAAGTAACCTAACACTAACTAAACCGGCCACCGACTTATCGCGACAGTGCTTAGTACGTAGTTATTGATACAACTGCTAGGTTTCGCATTGCGACGATTGCAGCGCCTCTGCAGGCAAATACACTTTCCTCGTTAATTCACCCTCGTACATGCATATTGACATCTTCAGACTGATTTGTCCAGTTCGTACTGGGAGTGCTTTAGTGAGTCATGTTATGAATTCTCTTATGTCATGAGATGGATCCACAATTAATTGACTAGAATAATTGAACTGCAATTTAATTTACAAATGAACATGTGACTGGCACGAGTCTGTGAGTTACTGTACATGGAAATAATTCAAATGCTGACGAATGCCTTAAATTTGAATCACCCGAAAAGATATAAGAAATTTCATTAAGGTATTTTACGACTTTTTTTAAAAGAAATGTTTTGAGGTGTATTATTTAAAAAGTGCCACTTAAGTGGTTTTGGCGTTAAAAATTTATTTGGAAAACTTTTGTATTCGAAAAAGGAGTACGCATTTCCAATGTTGAAAGTAAAGAGTAATCTTAAGTTGATTCAACCCATTGTTCTGTAAATATAAAAAAAAAAAATGTTGAAAGTAAAGGGTAATCTTAAGTTGATTCAACCCATTGTACTGTAAATATTAAAAAAAAAATCCAACTGTAATGTACGTCAGTCCAACACAACTTGTATTTATATTAAGATATAAATCCATATAACACGTACATACTTGGCTCTTTTTAACTAGCCATAGGCAGGCTGCGTATTATAAGGTAAAAAAGATACATCATACAGGTGCAGTCGATATTTTCTCAAGGTTGAGATCTTAACCCTGTTACATGTATGTGTAGATTATAATCGTAAGATCTTTGTGTGTGAAGTATATGTAGAAATGATGGCTGAGGTGTTGAACGAATAATTCTGAAATATGCCATCCCCGTTGTGTGTATAAATAAATAGGTACAGGTATTTAGTCAATAACAACAATTTTTTTATCTAATGATGTTTATTAGAGGATGATAACAACTACATGTTTCGGCCTACTCCGGCCATCATCAGGGTTTCCTCCGAAAGAGTATTAGTGCTTTATAAGATCTCACCATCGTGACGTAACAGCATAAATCTTATAAAGCACCAATATTCTTTCGGAGAAAAACCTGATGATGGCCGGAGTAGGCCGAAACATGTAGTTGTTATCATCCTCTAATAAACATCATTAGATAAAATTGTTGTGTTATTGACTAAATACCTGTACCTGTTTATTCGTTGAACGAAGTAAAATTGAAGACAGTTCTGAAGCATAAAATATTCAAGTTCACGGATATGACGTGTTTACTAGGGAATCCTTAACTGCCGAACTGTTCATTTAAATGTGGATATTTGGAACGTGTTAAATCTATATATACTTGTTTACGTTTTACAAGTATAACTGTTTTATAATAAAATTGTTTAAATATTTGGTGTATATCGTAGGATTCCAGTATCCAACATGTCGCTTGTACTTCAAGTCTTGCTGCCTACTACCAATCCATGTAACTGGATTTATATCTTAATATAAATGTCAGTTTGTTAGACAGACACGTAGTGTCGTCGTCCGTTAGAGTTTCTTCTACCCTATTGTAACGGGGGCTTATTCTAACTTCCCTTTTCAACCCTTTGGATGGACTGGGAAAGCCAGAAACATGATCTAGCACTACCGGAGCATGAGAACATTTCAAGTTCCTCGGATTTTTTTATTTATCGATATCACTTGTTTTCTGGCTTTTTTTTACAGTCCAATAAACCTCAGTGCCGGGCGCTGCTTACGTCCAATCTAGCCGCTAACCATCACTCTAAGACCCAAATTTTGAGTCACCTCTGGACTTCTATCCCCTCACTCTCCAGGGCGACACACCCAACACCCTGTCTTTTCGTCACTGGTCGGACAACGAAAGGCTATTACTTTTTGTTGGCTCGCCAATCTAAAACACTCGCAAGTTAAGCTTAAATTTCCGTGGTAAAGAAACGCCCACAACATAACGGAAATTCGCAAATTTTTTTACCGTAATAAAACCATAAATTTGTCCACACAAATGCCAAACTGAATATCTGAACATGTGGCTCTCGCAATTAGTTTTGAAGCTGGCACGATTGGAGGGACTGGGTAAAAGCGACAGGGTTGAGGAACTGATATCCTTTCTCACAGCGGGTGGTTCGGTAGAGACTCTGCTAATGTGCGGCCATAGTAGTTGGTTTATGGTTTATGGTTTTAACGTACCAGTGATATTTGTGCATCTAGCTTTGCACCGTGGGATCAAGTATTTACTGACCTGTATGTTTGCTTATACTGTGTACAGTTGCATTAGCAGCTTCAGAGTTTGTTAGGTGCAGATGGACTAAATGCATAATATTGTTGAAGAATAAAAACCAACAAGATACCACTTAATATTTTATTGTATTTCTTATAGGCTGAACATGTTTCGGGCACTACTATACCCATCATCAGGAGGTCGCGACTATAATGTTGATTACCACATTGGTCGTTTCGTTCTTGGTTTGCTGTAGGTTGGAGGTTAGGTGCGGTTAGGCTGGAGTAGTATGCGGGCTGCAGGCTAAAACACGTGCTTTAGCCTGCAGCCCGGACACTACTCCAGGCTAACCGCACCTAACCTCCAACATACAGCAGACCAAGAACGAAACGACCAATGTGGTAATCAACATTATAGTCGCGATCTCCTGATGATGGGCATAGTAGTGCCCGAAACATGTTGAGCCTATAAGAAGTACAATAAAATATTAAGTGGCATCTAGTTGGGCTTTATTCTTCAGTTATCACAATGATGCACGGTCAAACAAACATCAAATTCGCATAATATTGTTGTTAGTCGTTTTGGTGTACTTTCCAAAGGCGGAAAAGTAGACTTAGAGACTAGGTGTCTTCACTTGTGTCCCCCTCCATTAAACTTCTGAACCACTGACCGATTTTCGCCAAATTGTTTACGAACGTCATTCCATCAGATGCCACCCCGTCACACGTTTCCCAGGAAGCGCAAAATTATGAGGTGGGAATTACACTAATATCACTTTATATGCAGACCATAACTAATGTGGTCGTAAATCGTTGAAAATGTGTAACTTGTATTTATTTGCTCTTATTTTAGGTTGTAAAAACAAATTGTCACTGCATGAAATCTGCATGTGATTCGTTGTAATTGATGAATTATTGGAGTTAAACAAAAATTTGTTGTATGATATACTTACTAATTTATATGAAATATTTTCCATAAGTCAACAACAAGACAACTATTATTTGTAGTAGTAGTACATTATTTATAGGGGGACCGCGGTAGCACAGTGGTTAAGGTGCTGTGCTACAAATCGTAAGGTCGCTGATTTGATTCCAGATGGTGTCATTGGAATTTTTCATTGACATAATCCTTCCAATCGTACTATGGCCCTGGGGTTGTCTCAGCCTCCAACAGAACTGAGTACCAGGAATATTTCCTGGGGTTAAAACGGCCGGTGCGTAAGGCTGACAACCTTACCACGATCAGCAAAGGAAGTGTTAGGCACTTCGTCCGGGATCTTGGGTATTCGAAGGAAAGCGCAAGATGGGTTCCTCAGAGCATCACAGTCGCAATCCAAAACCGAGAGTAAAGCTCTTTCTTCCGAGTTGTTGGCACATTTTGAAGCTGAAGAGGAGATCTTCCTATCCCATATTGTTACAGCAAATGAAACCTGGGTCATGGCATGGCATCATCCTCAACCTCACCGGAAGAAAGTATCCAGAAAAACTCAGACAGCATGCAAGCTCATGATCATTGCCTTCTGGGACTGTGAAGGGGTGACTCTTCTGGATTCGATACCAAGAGGATAGACAATCAACTCTGACGCCTACACCAGGATGCTCACAGAACTCCGGAAGCTTTTCAAACAAGTTCGAGCCCTCTAGAATCCAACAGAAATCATGCTTCAGCGTGACAACGCAATACCGCACACACGCGAGAAGCCATCAGAATATTTGGTTGGACAGCATTGCACTATCCACCTTACAGCCCATTGGTATCAACTAGGCATACACACACTTGTTTCTCGTTGGCTGAAGGCCGTAGAAGTGGACGGAGACTTCATTGAGAAATAGGGTTTAGTCAAACCTCCATTCTTCATAATGTGTAGTTTTCATGATCTGGGAATGAATATTTACTGAGAAAAAATAAGAGCATCAATTTTTGGGTCTGTCTGTCAGTTATACTTTCCGCAGACTATCTAGCATTGAAGGTATGATATTTTTTGAATAGTGAGTCGGAAGGATATGGTCATGGCTTGATTTGAGATGCCTTCCCACCATTTAATTGCTAGGATTGAAGAAAATGACAAAAACCCACAATTATCTGGTCCCCAGTCCAAGGTTTGAACCTTGGACCGTCTGGATACAAAGCAGGAATGCTAACCTTTCAGCCATAACCTTCCCTGGCTGTCGCAATGAAAGATAAATAAGACAGGAAAGTTGCTTTCAAGGCGCTGCCATGCACACCGAGAAGTCGTGTGGCTGGAAGCTGATGAACCCTTACCCTGCTAACATGGAGAATATGGTGAGCTCCTAGTAATGCCAGCAGATGGCAGATGGATTTAACTTGGCGTTGAAAGGGTTAAAAGTGAAAACAAAGATTGTCACTTCAGCACAATGGGCAGGCTTCATTTATGTTGTATACAGGAAGTACAGAAACGTTTGGATCTGACACCAGGAAGACATTCCTTAAGATATGCTACAAGAAATACTACTGTACTTGTAAGATCATGCTTCTTACACTACGAAGCTTAGTATTGTAGAGGCGGATATCATTGTGAGCTTAAAGTAAAAAGTAAATGTGAAAGGGTGATTATGGTGATATTCTTAATCCATCTCAGTTTTATGCCTACCTAGCATGTTTAAATTTATACTAGTGTTGTACAAACCATGGTGTGTGTGCGTGCGCTTGTGCATGTGCGTGAATGCATGCTTGTGAGTGAGTGAGTGAGTGCATGTGCGAATGTGTGAAATTTGCAATTGTAATTACTTATCAATTTTTGTGATACTACCTTCTATATCACACATTTCATTGTCCATTATGGAGCATACCTTCTGTATTACACTTTTCCAGAACGTCTAACATCAGGCTATCTTGGCTGATTTTAGCTTATGATTTACCTATGCGTTACTTGCATATAGTAATTTGAGTACTTTATAAATTAAAATTCTCATGTGTGTTGAGATAATGATAGTTTGAAATGTGGTTTATGATAGGCAGAATTTTAGTATTAGTGCATTTTCTCTTTCAGGAGATTGGTACAGTTTAGGTAGAATATGTAACTTCTTCCACTGTTCTGTTCTTGTTACACATTTTATTTTTCAATCATTTCTTCCTAATATGTTTGAAGTTTATTATGTTTAAAAAGAATATTTTGAATTATCTTCATATTTAGCTAAAAATCACCTGTGAAAAGAATAATATCATTTATTATGAACCATTTCATTCTGATCGTATGAGCTGTAACAACTGATGACAATTGGTGACTGAATCCTGGCATATGAATGTTGGAAGAAAAGCTACGCTAAGTGTACTGAGCCTATCTGAGGTATGCCAGGTAGCAGCTCTGCTGTCAACTGGCCACTTATTGATAGGCTGGGACTTACTGCTTATCATCATCATTGTTGCCACTGTCATTATTGTAGTTGTTCATTAAGCTGTTGGATTAATACGTAGGTAAATATAGAACTGAACTGAATTATTGCTGCTGATACTACTAGTAGTGCTGCTGCTGCTGCTGCTACTACAACTACTACTACTACTACTACTCCAGTAGCAGTAACAGCAGCAATAATGATGATGATGATAATGGTGACAACAACAGCAACAACAATAACAACAACAACTCTGTACTAGAAATTGAGCCTTACCAGTGAGTAGTATGTGTACTTTTATGTTTCCTTACACAGGTACGTAAAATAGGAGGTGGGGGATTTGGAGAGATCTATGAAGGCCTAGATCTAGTGACCAAAGAGCAGGTAGCACTGAAGGTGGAATCAGCTCGACAGCCCAAGCAGGTACTGAAGATGGAAGTCGCTGTCCTGAAGAAGCTGCAGGGTAGGTTTAAGATGTCTCTACAGGGTTTTTATTTTTATTTTTATTTTTATTTTTGACACAGCTCTGTAGCACCAGAACTGAACATTTTTACCCAGAAGTTTATAATGCATTTAAGTGTTTCTTGTGGAGAAGAAAGGAGGTTGGAGTAATTCGGGAAATCACGATTTATACTTGGAAATTATACAAGGCAGTGCTTGTGAAGTACCACAGAATCTGTCCAGTTCCATAAATTTCACAACAAAATGCCTTCCATATTGTTGGGTTGTTAGACCCTGCCCATTCCCAAAGCTGAAGGATCCAGTAGGTTTAAATTGGTAGGACTGTATTACTTAAATATAGTTACACTCTTGTAATCCCCCCTGATACAATTCCTTCTGATTTTAGCTGCCATGAAAATCTGTAAAGATGACTTTTGATTTACATCCACCCTTTTAGTATACTGTCACCTTTGATATACCACCACAAATTGTGGTAACACCTAGTGGTGTCCTATTGGGGTTTGACTGTGTATCACATATCACTGCTCTTCAAGTGAAACTGTTGGTGATGGTAACAGTTTCCTGGAATTGTTTTGTTGGCCATTATATTTTTGTGAGTGAAGCTACAGCAACTATTAGAACATCTGGATGTTGTTGTGACTGTCACATTCAGGGAAGGAGCATGTGTGTCGCTTCATTGGCTGTGGTCGCAATGACCGATTCAACTACGTGGTGATGCAGCTGCAGGGCAAAAATCTGGCTGAACTCCGCAGGGCCCAGCCACGTGGCGCTTTCTCTCTTTCCACCACGCTCCGTCTTGGCTTGCAGATTCTCCGTGCAATAGACTCCATCCATCAGGTTGGCTTCCTACACAGGGATATAAAGCCAGTAAGTTTCAGCCACAAAGCTGTCTGAGGTTCTGTGTTGAATGTCTGAGGTTTGCTATGCTGAATGGTGTATGTATAACTATACCTGTTTGAATATATTATAAAAGATATTGATTGAGCAATTTCAGTGTTGAATTGTTCGGTAATCATACTGCCATTGCACATTTAGCATGTATAACCCTCTTCATAGACAGCATAATTTCCTGCATGTTTTGATTATATAAATGGAAATCCACTCTTGAATGACAGTATGAAATATATATGGAAGGTTATTGCAATATGAACAGAACAGTAGTAACACTCATACATCTGATCAGCATATATGTATTATCTTACATTCATAATAAAGGATGTAATAAAATCTAGAATGGGTGACCAATAGTACAGGTTGCACAGTCTGCATCATATCACTGGTGATACAGTGGCTTTGATAATACAGAAACTACAATCAGAGATAAGTGTAATGTTACCATAATTAGAACAAATTAAAAGGGTCTCTCTCTCTCTCTCTTACTGAACATTACAAAAATTAAAAAAGAGAAGTACAACAGGAAATAGAGAGACCAAAATAATGCAAACCAGCTGTTTCTAGGCAGGGGGTAGTCAAGATCAGAAAAAGAAAACTGAGTAAATACCTTGAAATGCGTTCATAAATATTGGACGGTTTTAAAATGTAAGTTTGGCAAAGCTTTAACACCACATGGCCAAAAATGAGAAGGCAGTTCTTTCATTTTCCTTCAGAGTAATCTCCCTTGACTGCAGTACACATTTTACAGCTTTCTGAAAGCTGTAGTTCACAACCATTGAAAGCATCCAAAGGAATTGTATTTCATTTGGCAGTTTCATCCTTCTTCATGTTCTTGATGTCCTGTAATCGTCATCATTTGAAGGCAGTTTTCACTTGAGGGAACAGGAAAAAGTGGGCTGGCATCAGGTCAGGTGATTAAAGAGGGTGGCTGATCTCCACCAGGCTGTGATTCTCCAAGAAGTGCTTTGCTGTCCTGGCAGAATGATCAGGGGCATTTTTGTGCAAAAGGAACCATCTGCCTTCTTCACAAAATCATGGCCTCACACATTGAAATCTCCTTGAATAGCCTTTCTAGCACTTGTACATACAATTCACTCTCCAAAAATTTTTAGTGCATCACACCCTGTTTATCAAAATAGTGATCACCATCTTCAACTTTAGCAAACAAAACAGTGTGGGCCTTAGTGATTTTGTTCTCCAGTCCATGCTCTGACATTGTCTTTCAGGATCATACTGAAACCCTAAAGATTTGTTGGCTCCACTACTGATGGTATTTAAAAAATGTGGATTGGTCTCTCAAGTCTGGATGATTTATTCACAGATAGTGACTCTGTGGTCCTTCTGCTCATCTGTGAGAATGTGAAGAATAAACTTCACAGAGATCTTCCTTTTTTCAATATTTGTATGAAGAATCTGATGATTTGTTTCCCAGTCAGTGGGCTGTTGATCCTTCATAAATTTTAGCGTCTTTCAATGGTATCTGGCCATCAGTTCTTGAACTTTTGAAACTGTTTGTATTTTGAGCAGTTGTTAGCCACCCACTGCTTGGATCATGTCCAAGATCCCACGTCACTGTGAATCTGTTAAAACCATTCACCCAGACATGTGTACAAGATACAGGTTTATTACCATAGAGAGTGTCAAGCATTCTCTATGTTACTGTAGCTGTTGTGCTAGTCTGACTTTGATGTTCGTGTGCCGTATGATGGTATTGAAGGAAACACTTGCTGTGCCATGACATTGAAGAAAAACACAACTTACACATGAGGCTGCTAAGGATGAACTGATGGAGCTAGAACTTTCTTTTCACTAATCCTTGGTGATCATGACTTGAAGTGACAACTACCAGCTGCAATTGGTTTATGCACCAAACCATACTTGCACCTTAATGTCAGTCTTAGAACCTTATTGCTCGGTGTCTTATTTGTCGTATGTGTTAGGCTATGTTGAATATGTTGTATTAATTTTAAGGTATCATGTATAAGTTGATGAGATATATGTCTCTTACTGTTTTACATGTAATATTAAAATAGTTTTTCACATGCTTTTACTGTTGGTGTTAAATAGTTTGATTTCCTTGATGATGATTTAGGGGACTGAAACATGCAGGAAATTGTGTTTCAAACAGGAAGTATTGTACAATTTAAAAGTGTAATAACCTTGTTTCTTATTTTCAAATACAGTGTATATTGATATGTTCTGTGGAAATGTGTAGGTATCTTTGCTTTTTTATGGGAAAGTTATATAATAATATATAATTCATTCATTCCATTGTTGTGTGTAGAATGCGACATTTCCTTGCCGTTCTCAGGAGCGTCTTCCATTCCTCTCTGTTATGTACATTTTCCTGCCACCCTTCTCCACCAACTATTCTTCCATCCCCTCTCACCTCATCTTGCCATCTATTTCTTGGTCTATCTCTCAATCTTGTTCTTCCCAAATTCATATATAATACCCTCTTGGGAATTCTATTTTCTTCCATTCTCTGTACATGGCCAAACCAACGTAATCTATTTAACCTTATTGTCTCTGTTATAGTTACTTACTTACTCCATGGTGCAGAGTCCTTCTTGAGCAGCTAACTGGTTTGGAGCTAGTCAAGAAATTCCCCGCATTTCACGGAACCCG
>Ga0136643_10008274_pt1 | contig 15176 bp, 8 predicted proteins | sample TergutLab28metaG_FD_96883 | JGI IMG/M metagenome (GOLD analysis project Ga0136643, IMG submission 96883) | Labiotermes labralis P1 segment gut microbial communities from Petit-Saut dam, French Guiana - Lab288 P1 (version 3) (version 3) | ecosystem: Host-associated > Arthropoda: Insects >... | reverse complement strand
TTAAATTAAAACAGTAGCGGCTCCAGGTCTAGAAAACAGAGATTAACGGCTGTGGGGACCCGTTGCGCTGACCACGTGACACCCTTCTATCCGCAAAAGTTGGCGCTAACTTCGCCGACCGTCGGCGGCTGCTCTGTCGGTATAGTTCGCGTGCGGACTAAGGTCACGGAGTTTAGTTTAGTTTTATATATTGTATGTGTCGCATTTGCATAAATATGATAAAGGGCCACAGCCAAATCAGTTTTGGTAAAATACAGTACGTTGATACTAAATTGCAGAATGCCTTTCTGTAAACGGTTTTACATGTCGTGCAAAGACAACCAAGCATTTGGGTGCTTGACATTGATAATACAGCGCTGATTTTTTTTATTTTGATTTTAAGGCTATCGTATATCAAATGCCTTGATAAGTACTTATTTTGCATTCATAGTTAGATTTTCACATTTCCTTATATCTTTTTTGGTTTCGTGTTACTTTCCTTTACGCTGCCGAAGAGATATTTCATTAAATCGGTACACAACATCAAAGTTAACAAAGAAGGAATCTTGTTGATAGTGCAATCTGATCTTCAAAGAATGAAACATGCGCGTGACGAGAAAAGGAGTGGGCGCGTGAAAAGTTCAAGGGGGGAATTTTCGAGCATCATATTTGCAGTCCCGATCATGCACCAAGTTTTAACATTTGTGTCTCCACCTCAAGAAACTTGTGGCCGGCGAGAGTCTGGGGAGTGATCGTGAGACAACGACATTGTGCAGGACTGGAGCGGCGAACTTTTCGGACGAAGGCATGAAAAAGCTGTTCCCACGATGTGACACGTACCTTAATTTACATGGTGACGGTGTGGAGAAGTAGTTGAATGGTGGTACCAACATACTGCAATAAAGATATTTTTAAAAATTCTCTAAACGCACTTTACACCCAGCCGGCTCTTACTTGCTGGGCACGCTACGTATTCATGAGCAGCGCCCGGCCCGAAACATGTGGGCGCTGCGGGCAGGCTAATAGTTTGGCGTCCCTTACAACCGATGTTCTATACAGTTTTTCGTTCTAGGACAGGACTGGCGAAATCTTCGGACGGCACGTGCACAAATTGCTGATAATTTTCGCAGAAATTCCTTCGCGCGTGGAAAACTGAGTGTACTAGCACCATTTTCCGATTATTCCAGTGACGTTCTAGCGCCCCTTGACAGAATGATACGCTTTGGCCGGTCTAGCAGTGGCTGTACTCTTTTTCTCACAGCTCCCTGTCTTCAGCACCACAGTCAACACAAGCATCTCTGCATATGCTGTAGCACACAACTACCACTTTTTTTTGGGTACACTGATATCACATTTCTAACACATCATTAAGACTGTGAAATCTGAACACAACTGCATGCAATATAATTGCAGTTACATAGAAACGAATGCTATAAAATTATCATGGTGCCATTTAGAGACTTGAATGATTAAATGTAGTACATTTTCATTCTAGGAGCCAAAATAGTTTAGCTGTTTTGGTGACTAGGCTATGGACTCGATGACCACCAAATTCTGGCTCCACTCCTGGCAGGGCCAAGATACTCTTCTCTCTAAAGGTGTGTAGACTGGTTTCGGTACTGCCACAGTCTCCAAGTGGGTGCAGCTGGTGGGTTCTTTCCTGGGGGTAAAGCAGCCACACTGTCACTAACACCTCATGCCAAGCTTATGAAAGTGTGGAGCTAACTTCCCCTTCCCATATGTCTTCATGGCATGGTCTTCAACACAGGGAAACTGTAACTTTCATCATTCTGTCTTATTATTCACACTACCAGTACATGTTCATAATACGTTCCCACATGTATTCTACATACCAACTTACAAATAATCTTTAGTGATAGTAATGACAGCAAAATATTTTCCAATGTAGCCATTCCATAATTTTACATTTTTTCTTAAAAAATACTTCAACCAACACCACATACTTGTGCAGTTTAACAGTCGTACCAAATTTCATGACTGTATATTGGTGAATGGCCATCATGTGTGAAACTGTTCATGACTGAGAGTTCAACTGTACAAAGAGTGGCGGTGGTGAGGTCTGTAAGACACTGTTCATACCAATTTTTTGGAAAATCAACCAGTCATGTCAATAGATGAATCAAGGTGAAAAAGAAAACAGATGCAGCTGGCCAGAGGATTTCTGAAAATGGGATTTTGTTCATTCCAAACTCTACAGAGACAAAGCAATTTAGAACAAGACAAACGACAAGAAAACAAAGACAGAATAGGAATGATGGATGGATAGGATGTTAGAAACCAGGGACACATCTTATCTGGGTCTGACCAACCTTCTTTCATAGAAATCTCAAAATGTGCTGATGTTTATTTACAACACTGTTTATTTACATACATAAAAAAATTATTTAATGACAATACAACTGTGTCTGCAAATTGAAACAGTTCAAACAAGCAGATCTATGGTATCAGCATGTCCATATTAATGTTGCCTATTCATAGGCACCACCGAAATTATTTTGGCAGGAGGCTGACCCTGAAGTTATGTACAATTTATGTTTGATCCAAAAACTATGTTTCAAAAACCGTGTCAGAGTCTCTGAGTCGACATCTAGTTATATTACAGGAAAAGTAAAACTAACTGAAACTAAAAAAACAATCTACATATTCTTACTATATTTTTCAGTACTTCAATTTAGTAGTAATCAGTCAGTTTCAATGGCTGGTTTAGGCTGTAATGAAAATAACATAAAACCTTGATATCATCACATCTACAAAAAAAATTCTTTTTATTTCTTAAATTTTACTTTCTTTTAGCACAACAGAGTCATAAGAGCCAGTGACTACTATGTAAGTGTCTGAGGTGTGGCCAGCAGCTCTGCCAGTCAGTGTGATGTCCTAAAAATGGTGTGTGTACCCCAAAACAAAAAATTTGTATTAATGCTGCACAGCTGCCACAGTGGTGCCATAAATGACACTCTTAGTAATTATACAGGTTGGGTGGCCCCTGATTACATATGGTCATACCAACTTATTGGCAGGGTGGTGAGAGACGCACACAGGCATGATAATGTCATAAGTGTATCTTCACATATCACATACGAGAACCACTGGACACTGGTCAACACCGAGCAGTCTAAAAGAAGATAAGTCTTTATATGTCTTTACATATGCATTACTTTCCTCGTGAATGCCTTTAATTCAGTCTTCACCAATTGCATTATGTAAGGTGATCATTCACAGCATCTGTGGTCCTTTAGGAGTCATTTGTGCTCGAAGTGTAGCAACTGCTTTTGTCTCCAAGTCTTCTTGCCGCAGTGCAGCATAGAAATCTAACACTTCACGTACTCTATGTTTCAGTTTCTCTATTCCTCTGGGGTCTTTGTCGGCAGAGATCGCAACAACGTCTGTAAAGTTCAACACTCGCTCCGGGCGCAGCTCTTCTGGGTAGTCACCAACTACACCTGCAACATACACAGCTTTGCAATTGAAAATATGTAAGTAGCAGCACATGTGGTTCAGTAATCTGGCTCTATAGGTATTTCTAGACTGACCCTCACTTTCAAACACAATCAAATGTCATGATCCCAGAATCCCTCTGGGTACCAACAAGGTACTCTATGAGGGGTTAGAGTCAGCCTGAATATGAAACTAATGCTTACTTCCTGTGTATGCTCAGTATGAGTCTTATCCTGGATATGTTACCCTGCCCAAAAGTTTCTTTATAGTTTTCCTCAGGACGCCTACCTAATTATTGGACAGTGTCTCAGATCATGCCCATATCCTCCACATGAATCAAATTTAATTACTCACACACATCCTATGATTCAAATACGTGTGATATATGAAGTTGAAAGAGCATAATTAAATAACCAAAAATGAGTGATTGAATGAATGAAATGAAAGAAGAATGAATAAATTCAACAATATTAATAACTACTTTTTATTATTTTACCTGGTTTCTAAAAAAAAGTCTCACATGACTGTGCATTTCCCATATTCCCAGTACGCTTTGAACAGATTTTAACTTTTCATCAAGTATGTACACCTAAAAGAACACTTTGGGTCTCACAAACTGTTTATGCTGTACAGCCAAGATTTGGTTCTTTTTGTCATGGAGCTAACATTTTTACACTCATGGAGTGTGATGTGATGCTGTGCAGCAGGATTAACAGATCCTGATGTTTCAAAGGAAAATAATGCCTTCAAAATAGTGGGTTCTGTTAACCATACTGTCCAGCAAACAACCCAGAAGACCAAAATCCTCAACATCAACAATATGGAAACATCTAATATATTTACTCTCTGCTATAGGAATAAAGTTTTTTACTACATTTCTTTATATAACAAAGCAGAAATGAAATCTGCATACCTGCACTTTGGGTAAAATGAAGCACTTACTTGGAAGATTTCTCAGTTTGTCCTTCATTTCATCATACTTTGACTGTGCCCCAGCCAAATCCATTTTGTTAACAACGAGCACTGTTGGCTTATCCAACAGATCATCTCGGTACAGCTCCAATTCCTATATAGAATAACACTTTGGTTCATTTTACAAGCCTTGAGACACTACAAATTATACACTATGCACACACACACACACACGCACGCACACACACACAAAACTGTTCAACTCAAAAACATCAGTCACCATTATTACCAAATTCTGCTTCAGAACTGCAATTCAGTCTGGCTTCCTAACATCCATTTTCAGCAAAAATTACTAATATTATGTCTGTTGATAATTCAAATGAAATTTTTTTAGTTTATTATTGTTTAGGGATGACATGCACTGTAATTGTAACACTGAGTTTTACATCCTAATATAAAGGTTAGACTGCAATAATATGCCTTGTTAAGGATCCCATGACATCCTGTCATACCACTGTGACTTTTCAGTGCATGCACAGACTTAGTCTCTAAGGGAACGTAATGTCTTTTGTATCTTCATTTTTCACCATGTTTTCCAATTCCTTTGTATTTTTCACACTGCTATCTCCTTCCCTCATTTTTCCATTACCCCTCTCCTATCCCTTTCATTTGTCCATCCTATTATCATTCCTCTTTCCTTCTCCTCCCTCTCCTTCATCTTCAAACAGTTCTCTAACCTCCCTTCTTCTTTTATACATGTATCATCTTGTGTCTTTGACCCACATTCCTTTCCTGCCTCTCTGATTTGTCCTTCTCACTGTTTTACCCCTCTGCATCCCTTCCTCTCCCTTCTACTTTAAAACAGCTTATATAAATATCACTGGTTACTGGTTGATTAACATTGTCTGTCACATGCTAACCATGCCCTCCATGAGTACCACATATAAACCCACAGCACCTTCCACTAGATCTGCAGCTTCTGAGCACACCAATAAAGCATATAAACCTCAATGTGGCTTTGATGTATGACACTGTCAGAAGTTTGTGCCATATTTTGCTCCCATTAGTCTTTGCCTCTTTCCCCAAAGTGTGTCTATCAGAATTATGCAAGACACATCTTAACGTACCTTGTTCAGAAGTACAACCGTGTCAAGGCAGGATCTGTTGGGGTACTGGGGGCCAAGCTGGAAACCCTGAATGTCAGCAACCAGCAGTAGCAGTTTCGTTCTCTCAACATGTTTTAAGAAATTGTGACCCATACCAACATTCATGTGTGCTCCCTCTATAAGGCCTGGTAAGTCTGCCATCGTGATCTGCCGATGGTCTGAGTACTCCAGCACTCCAATGTTGGGCTTGATTGTTGTGACTGTAGCAAATAATAACACTGTAAATCTGCATAACTATTTATGTTAGCCAGTACATAACAGTGGTTTGCAACATACATGGATATGAAGCCACCTGAGGCCTGGCTTTGGAAATGGCACGTAGAAGTGTCGACTTGCCAGCGTTAGGGAAACCAACAAGTCCCACATCTGCAATCAGCTTCAGTTCCAGCTTGACAGGAAGTGGCTGTGCACGTTGTCCATTGTACTGGGTCATGGGGTTTCCTCCTGCACCACCATATGCCACCACAACTACACTGCCATGTGTGTTGAGTTCACCTGAAGAAGAACGAGTCTTCCTTATGTAACACTCATGTCACTGCCAAGTTTAATTACAGAAAGCCCAGACACAAATATTTATGCAAGGAAGGGTTATATAACCAAGCAAACTGCCACATCTTACTTGTGTTCCAGAGGTGTCTGGTTTGAATCTTGGCTAGTGAAATTTTTATAGTTTGTCTTGATCTATTACCTAACAGTGTAAGGTGGACTCAGAGAACTCGTATCATAGGAAGGTCCTAAATTCTTTAGTTACAGAAGTTGTACAAACATGCAAAATGTGTCATTTGTAGAAGAATGAATAATGTAATCATAAAATACACTTTCCTGCAATATCATTAGGGCCAATAATGAGTTGCAGGCAAGTACATAAAATATATTAAGAGAGGTTACAGAATTTTATACAAAATATTTTAGTGTTGAAATGTCTTAACACAGCCACTGTGTAAATGTCGTACATAAAATAACATGGTTAAACATTTGCTGAACAGGTCTTGTTCTACATATGTATTTTCATTCTTACCAAGAACCTGTCCAAAATCATTTACCACTGTGACTCCAACAGGAACTGGTATTGTGACATCTGCACCAGGTTCTCCAAGTATCCTGTGTTTGTGGCTGTTCCCTCCATTTTGAGCAATAAATCTCTTTGATGGATTCTCAGTCAGCAAGGAACCCAGTGTCACACCTTTGAAAGAAATATTTCACACAACAAACTTAGCAGTGCTCCAGGATGACAAAGAATATAAACAAGTATTGCATTGTTTTTGTAACTCTTCACATGGTTTGATATTAATGGATAATTGAAAAAAGTAAAGTGCACCCTTGTACAGGCATTGAGGCTCTGTACAGGCTGTACGGTCCATAGGGGGAGTAGAGGTATAGCTCTTCTCTTTCTTGACCATGGCACTAGAAGGGGGTGAAGGGTCAGCATCACGCCCCGGCTGCTCTTTACCACCGGGAAAGACCTGGTACCTATCGTACAGGAGGCTGGGTGGGCTTCAGGGCCGGTCTGGACAGGTGCGGGAAATCTCGCCTCCACCGGGATTCGATCCCCGGACCTGGCCCACTAATGGATAATTAATTATTAAAAATATTGTCTGGTAACCCAAAATAGTAAATACTATGCAGCTTATAAGCTTTGCAAAGAGCTTGTTTTCTTCTGTTTTCAACTTCTTCATGATACTGAAACCATATTATTCTAGCATGTGCATAACCATTGCAGCCTCTATTCCAGATACGATCTATCTACGAAGAAAAATTCAAAACTTGACTACGCTCATTTCTAAGGGAACAGGAGCATCAACAAAATTTTTTGACAGCTTCTCTATCCCATTCTTTTCTTCCCACATCTTTCCTTCACTGTTACATAACCATACAAATAGCAATGTAAAATACACTCCTCTGTACATTTGAAGAGCCCACTTGGTAGTCCAAAATCTTACCACTGTCCAAGACTAAGTTCATGTGAACATGAAGTTATGACACAATGACTATGACTGCAAGCTTTAGTAAGCAGAATTTCCTGCTTTATCAAGGAGAAGACAAAAATTGAAGTCAAAAACAAATGCACTAATAAATTCAATTGCCCACTCACCTTCCTTTGCAACTATATTAACATTTCCTCCCTTTCCACCAATTCCTCCATATTTTGGAAAACCCATGCCACCAGCACCTCCTCGTACATATATGCGTAAAGAATCTATGAACTTCCCAGTGTTTCGATCCTGTTTTTGGGAAATGTCAGATTACAATATAGCACTGTTCTAAATTCTACTACTAAATTACAGTGTTTTTTGGAATTATTTATTTTGTTTTGTATGAGGTATAGGAAACATGAAATCACTAGCTACTACACTGCCTCAGAATGATATACAGCATTAGTACTAAGTACTAATATCGATGTGTTAACATTTGTGTGAATAAAACAGTAATTTGAGGAAATATTGACTGGTAAGGGAATGTACAGTAAACTTTTAAGGAATTTTGTAGAAGTGACATTTTCCTCTGCACCAACCGATACTCCAATAATTTTGTCTTAGATGGCGAGCACTTCCTCCTGTTGAATTTCGAGAAAAATAACTCCGTACAACAGTGGAATGAAATACACGCAAAGTTCTCTTATTTGAATATGTGTTGTTATTAGTGGTGTGAGTTCCTGTTTAAGTTAGTATCAATTTGCTGGGGCAAGGAATTCTGCTGGTTACTACTTCATTGCTTCGGTCCCATAGTCTTTAAGTCAATACCTGTATATGCTTAATTGTTAGTTAACATGTTTCACGGAGTTTATCAACATTTTATAAAAGATAATTTTTTAAACCACGCTATGTTTCGTAACTTCTATAGGATTATTACAAAAAATCGTTGACGTGAACTTCACTGCCTATCCTGTATGTTGAAAGTGCTATCCTAATGCGTAAGTCCGAAAATGTAGCTTACTCTTTTTCCAACGTTCAGTACTCTCGATAGAAACACCATTTTGTTTCAATGTACAGAATCTTTACTGCAAGTTCAGCCGTTAATTCACGTGCAGACATTAATGCACTGAAACATGCCTAAAGTAACCTCCTAAATCGTGGCATGACCAGACACCAAGAAATATATTTTGGCCCAACGACGCAATATAATCGCAGATTCGGTAGTACTGTGTTATTTACACCTTCAATCGGTTTATGCATTGTACTCAATTGTAATTTCTAATGGTTACTTTGTTATTGAAAAGAACTACTCTCTTACAAAACTAGAAATTTTGATGCGCTGATGTTGGCAGCGTTGTGCCAAAACTCTCGAAAAATTCGATTGTTCCTGGCCACGACCACCAACCTCAATTTAAAGACGTCCAGTCTCAGGGAAGTAACGAAGTGTGGTCTCGCAGAAATTTACAGACGTTTCGGAGAAGCGTGTTACATCCATCTGAAACGTCGAAGCTTTAGAGACGGATGAAACATATGTGTTATGCATTCGTATGGAGGTTATGGTGGTGTCTGTTTCCTTGTAGCAATTGCAGATGACCATTCGGTAGTAGGTAATTTTAATTAATCGACTGTAGCGCAAAATAATTTCTTTCGCATCTTTCTGAACAGTGACTGAATTTGTAAGGCTAGGGCACCGAAAGCAACTGTGTAGGGAAATTGAAAGATATGTAAGGAATGCAACAGAGAAATGTGTATCTAAATGACAAAAGTCTAAAAGTAGGTTATCCGTGATAGAATGTGTATATGGCACATCACTTTGTATTCAGGAGCTTAATAGAGGCTGTGCAACACATACAACTTCATGGCAGTCGAAAGTGTAAATCCTACGCCAGAAGATTTACAAAAGAAAGTTTACTTTCTTCTTGAACAGCTACAACTGATGGCTAGAGAATTACCACCGTAAGATCGCTTTTCTTTTAATTTATTTATTTTAAGCAGCATTCTGTTTGCAAATTAATTATACTGGGATGAATTTTTAATCGCCTAACGTGTTGTATCTGCTAATGTGCAATAAGTCCACTACAGATTTCCTCATATCCAGTAGTATAAGAGTTTTCTGGATTTCCGTTTATTCAAATAAGTGGGAATTGTGTGAATACACCCATGTCTTACTGCATTTCTTGTAAGTAACATTAACCTCACTTGCTTACCAGTTGCTAAGTGGCTAAGAAAGGTGCACAGCCTAGTTATAGGTAAATGATGCAAACCGAGAAAGGTGATGCACTGTTTATAGCAGCTTCCAATGTGGCATATAGGCCTAAGTTGCTATAGTTTGATTAGCAGTATTTTTAATTGTAAGCAAATTATCACATTGTCATATGATGCTGTTTAATTCAAATACAAGATCAGAAACATTTATTTAATTTGGTAGCCATTTGTAAAAATTTGTAGCCCTATGGTGAATAAATGCGCTAAAATTCTTCTGTGCAGTACACTATCAAAGTTGGAGTAAAAACCAGTGTTTTCAGACATTTTTAATAAATGATGATGGTTATATATAGGGAAGTTTGTTTCTGAATCAGCTGCTGTGTTGTTACCACACACTGGAAGAAATTTATTGGAGTCAGACATAATTATTGCAGAAAGTATGCCCAGATGCTATGTTGTTATATAAAAGTATCCCTGAATAATAGTAGCATAATATGTATGTATCAGACTTGATGTATGTGCCATAATGGAATAGGCGAGTGTTTATGTTGCAAGGTTCATTTTGTAATTAAGTAAGACTGTACTTCAAAGTCTAACTCACACTGGAAGCTATTTTAAACTTTTACATGTTGACATTGAGCAAGGGTGTGTGATTTATTGATACACTGAATTACACAAACTGTTAACATTATGTGATATATGTTTTATGTTGTAAAATGTGAAAAAATAAATGAGCTACTTGTGTCATAATTTCAAAATGCCTTTGACTTAGACTGAAGTAGTTTTCACAGGAGTAAAGGTAAAGCAGTCCTGTTACAGTCCTGGAATGGCCCAGAGGGTTCCAGGAAGTTAAGGCTCCAAGATTTCATGACAGTGGCACAGGATGGTGGTAGGTTGTCAGCCTTACGCACTGGCCGCCTTTACCCCCAGGAAATGTTCGTGGTACTCATTTCAGTTAGAGGCTGAGTCGACCCCAGGGCCATAGTATGATCGGAAGGATTTTATGCCAATGAAAAATTCCAGTGACGCCATCTGGGATCAAACCAGCGACCTTCCGATTTGTAGCGTGTTAACCCTAACCACTGCGCTACTGCGGTCCGCCAGTTCTCACAGGAGCACAGTAGTAAATTATAATAGGGCACAACAATTAATGACATGTACTTTAGTATTAATGTCTTTGGTCATTTTTTTAATATTCAGCTGTCTCTTTGCATAATAGTTAATGAAATTGTTGTTAGTAACAGAAATTTGTTAATTACTAATCATGTCTAATATTCTAATTTTCTGTCTTAGAAAATACCAGCAGCGGGTGCCATGTGAACTTCTCTCTGGTTTAGCAAATGCCCTTCTAAATGATACAGTATTTGAAATTGTGAAGGGTTTAATGGAAATTCAACATGTAACTGAAAAGCACCTTTTTCAACAAAGGTTACAGTTAATCAACAAGCATTCCAGTAAGTGAGTAGATTTTACAGCTGTTTGTATTCATAATGGTAGAAAAATATTTCTCATATTTTGTGTGCTGTTATTTTCTTTTTAAATGTAATTTTAGTTTATCCTATCATTCCCATGTATGTAAATACTGCCATATTATCAGGGGATTTATTAGCTCTCATTGTCTTATGATTTGATCTTTTATTATGCTGATTAAACACAACTTTATACAGCCTTCTTTCTGGTGTCTTTTAGAGCAGACACAAATCCTGGGTGCCAGGTTGCCCAGACAACAAACATTAGCACTTTGGTACCTTATATTTGTTGGTCCTCATCATGGTGCTTGCTGAATGTCACCCTTCTGGCATCTAGAATTTAGAGGTGGCTGCTAGATTTTTGGAACATTTGTGTACTGCTGTTGTAGAGCTTCTCTGGTTTATCTTTGTGGTATTCTTAGGACTCTGTTTCATTCACATCACTGTAGCATAAGTTACCTTATAGCTTATGTATGATTTATACATATATCTGTTCATGTTTGTGATTCTTTGCAACTGAAAATGCAACCTTGTTTTAGTTGAAATGCAAGATATGCTTGAACATACGAGTGATCCTACAGCTAGACAGAAACAACGAATACTGCTACAGCAGAAACATAAAGAGGAATTAAAACATACTGATATGAAGTTAGTTCTTCAACTTGACCAAAAGGTAAGATTGGTTTTGATCATGGAAATATATTTTTTTATAAGATGACATATTTCACCCTATAAACAAGAAGTATTCTGAAGCTTGTGGCTAAATAGTGGGTGGATGGGTGGTGTGTTGGTTTTGTACCTGTGGTGCAGACGTGAAGTGTGTCACTCTATACATGCACCACAGATGTAATCATGCTGTAAGGTACACTGCATTGATTCACAATAGTTAGCTGCTCCGTAACACTGGGAACGGAAGGGGTGAACACCTATCATTTCAGCACAGACCTTAGAATTCCTTCCAGTTGTCATGCTGTGGTGTGTTTGCGAAGTTGCAAAAAGTGACTTAGCTTTGTCATGTCGATGTGTTTGCGCAAAATCACTTGGCTTCTGCCGGACAGATTTTTATGAAATTCTTTATTGATGTTTCTAAACCTAAAGGAAATTCGGGTTTGATTAAAGTGAGACAAATAAAAAATGTGAACATTATGTAAATTTATGACATTATCTTACTGAATTCCACTTGGGTTGAGAAAAGTTTCTGATAAAACTTGTAGAGAAAAGTAAAAACACACGTATGTCAAAGTACACTGTTCTGAAAATTGCACCATTTGTGAGATAATGTGAGATAGTTTGTGGAAATGTAGCAGAGCGAGAGAGGCCAAAGTGATAACAACCTACTTATACATTTATTTTGGTGTATGTAATAATTAAATGACATAGGACTGTTGGTCACTGAATGTGAACTGTTACTCAGCCTTCACTTTTTTTTTTTTGTGGATGACAGCTGATAAATTTGAATTTCAGTGTCTACTTCTTTATGGTCCATTCTGTTATTTTGTTAATTCATTTGTTGCAAACACTTTAGGAATATCTCAGATTTTTTGGCTTGCTATGAATCACATTAATTTTACATCTGACTGTGTTTTGTTTGAATGCAGGTTAGTGATCAACAAGTTACATTAGAAAAGGCAGGAGTTCCAGGATTTTTTGTGACTAACAACCCATTAGATGTAAAACTGCAAATGTATTTGCTGGACTTCATACTTAGACTTAGTAAAAACCCAAGAAATGGGAAGTAAGTTGCAAGTTGTTGTATCAGTCGCTGTGAATAATCAGTTTGTTACATGAGCTATCTACTTCTGTGATTTTTATGTTGTATTTTGTGTAGCGTAATAAAGTATAAAATGAAGACATCTGCTACTGCGTATGTGTGATTTGTGACAGCTTTGTAATTTAATTGGAAATGTGGTAATTGACGATGATGAAAATTAACAGTTAACACATTGCCGTCGGCTCACACAGAAATGCGTGATTGCTTACCCATGCGTTGTTGACAGGCCCCGCATTTCTGCGTTTTCTTACACAACGTCAAACGCGCGTTTTCGAGCTGGTCTGACACACTGATCGCATCAAGGTCATCATCAGCTACATGCAGGATGTTTGGATCTCAAGTTACAAGCAGACAGACAGCTCTTGAACCTTATTTTAGAATGATAAGCCTGCAAAATGTTATGGGAATGAACATTAAAAGTGTTTAAAACGTCTGGTCACCAGGGGGTATTTAATTAAAAGACCAGCCCGACGGCAATGTGTTACGGGAGGATTGTATATTCTGAAACATGCACGTCCACTTTGGAAGGACTGAGGTATCTGTGGGGAAATGTGCATGATACAGATCACTAATACTAGATGCACCTATTGTAGTCAAATTGCAGTTAGTTCCAATACTGTAAGTTACATAATTTCACCTTTATTAGTCACAATCACAGAGCTGTTAAAAACTTCATCATGTCTGTCTGTCTGCCCTCTCTGCATGGAACAACTCTGTTTTAACTACCTGTATTTTCATTAAATTTTATATCTGGTACTTCTATTAAATTCTGTTGAGAAAATTAAAGTTTGGGTAAAATTGAACAAAAATATCAGACACGTACATTTATGATGATGTCTTGCCGAGTTTTTCCTGAAACGAAAAAGTTTTAGATAACAAGTTGTAGAGAAAATTAAACTACGCCCATACTTTGAGTCAGATGTATTTTTTTCCAAAAATTGTGCTATTTACAAGACAGTTATGAAACATTCAACGGAACCAGATAGGTCATACTTCGTGGAAGACAAAACGGTGTTAAGAAGATCTGATGTGCATGTATTATAATTAATTTAAAACAAATGTTTATCCTTAACTGTTGTGTAGTCAAAACTGAATTCTTGTGAAGAGTGGTTATGTGTGTTTTTGAAAATGGGCTGCCAAAATGTGACAAAACTTGTGCACATGAATCCAGAACGCTTCAACGGGCATACAGAGATATTCTTTGTTCAGAAAGTCATTTTGGGTAATGGACCTCACACTGTCACACGATATTTTTATTCATGTTACATTAAAATATGATGGCTAGAACAAATACTCATGTCTGTTTCCTATAAAAACATTGTTTTTTGTTGTGAGAATTTGATAGATATAACGACTAAATATGTGGGACGGAGAAGTTCCTATTGAGAAGCAGATCATTACGCAGCTAGTCAAGAAATTCCTCAACCTTCAGGGAATCAGAGTTCCTGATCATAGCCATAACAGCTTGCCATTCGACCCTGTCCTGAGCAGTATGAATCCATTCCGCTTTTCCACACCCGGTTTCCTTAAGTTTCCAGGGCCAGAACGGCTTGTAGTGATGTCATTATAACATGCTGTGGAATGGCGACCAGCATTTGCATATTGCATGATCTAACAGTTGCTTCCATTTATTGAATTTAAGTGTGGCACGTGAAGTTCTGCTTTTCTAGCTCTATTGGTAAAAATGCCGATTTTCAGTGGTATACAGTGTAATTTTTACATACTAGTTTGATTTTTATTGTGGATTTTCACGTCCAAATACAGTGTGATTCATCAAGCTGGGCTCTTTGTTTTGCTGCCTAAAGAACAGTGGATTCTTTTGTAGCTGGCTACAGTTTGTCAATCAGATCTCACGGTTTTGTACAATAATATCAATAGGATGTGGGAGTGCATTCGTTTTTCTGCCTTTCCATCTTTTATATAAGTACTTCATCATCATCATCATCATCATCATCATGTTCCAGAAGGGTTAGGCGTGTTTCCTGTTCCTTGATCCTCAAGATGAAGTTGGTCCCTCCATCTCTTCCTCGGTTGTCCTATGTTCCTTCGTCCTTTTGGTTTATATTTTAGTGCTTGTTTTGGTAGTCTGTTTGTGTCCATCCTCTGTACATGTTGTAGCCACTTTTTCTGGTACTATTTTATTTCCTTTATTATGTTCTGTGCTCCCGTTTTTTGCCTAATACCTTGATTCTTTTCTTTATGTAGTTGTGTTATTCCAAGTAAGTGTCTCAAAAATTTCATCTGTGCTGCTTCTAAACGTTGTTCCTCTCTTTTCTTCAGTACCCAAGCTTCACTTCCAAATTTC
>Ga0136643_10008273_pt1 | contig 15178 bp, 5 predicted proteins | sample TergutLab28metaG_FD_96883 | JGI IMG/M metagenome (GOLD analysis project Ga0136643, IMG submission 96883) | Labiotermes labralis P1 segment gut microbial communities from Petit-Saut dam, French Guiana - Lab288 P1 (version 3) (version 3) | ecosystem: Host-associated > Arthropoda: Insects >... | reverse complement strand
TTCATTCGAAACTAGCTTCACTGGCGCGAAACTTTGTCCATCATGCTAAACTTGAACGTGGTTGGAGGGTATCTGAGAACAGGGTTCTGGGAGGAACATTTGTATACAGGGAGAGTCAGGGGCAGGAGGATGGAGAAAATTGCATAGTGATAAGTATCAAAATCTGTGCGTTTCTTCAAATATTATTCGAATTAACAAGAAAAGGATTATGAGATAAGGACAGGGTGTAGCAAAAGCTGAGAAACGTTAAAAAATTTAGTTGGAAAACCACGAATGGAAGAGACTTGCGAGACGTATAGGGGAATTTGAGGAAAATTTTAATATGAATCTTTAGCAATTCGAAATTGTTAATTAGACTGTATTTATGTGGCTCAGTGCAGGTTCTTTAGTCTGGCTGTTGTGAAAAATGACAATAAAAATTAATGTTAAAAAAATGCAAAAGTTTTATAGTAGCTTAACGATCATTATTTCCTCGAAAAGAAATTCATTCTGTGGAGCTACAGCAAATCACAGTGATTCTGTCCATAACTATGTACAATATTCAGACACTCTTCTGTTGAAAACTGGCTATGTTATGTACCAAGATACACCCACACACAAGCAAATGAGTACTCGAATTTCAAATACCAGAGACTCTGAAAGTGCACTCTTTCCTCGAGCTATGTTGTAGTTTCTTTTCCCAAAAGGTAACGTAGCAACACAGCGCGCAAACAGAAGCCTGAGAACGCTCCAGCTGATAGGGTTCAACACCAACAGTTGTTACTGTGGTGACTGTATCTCTGCCTGAAAATGGACTGTGTTCAAGTCCTTTTGACACCTTTGAAACATGTAAACATGTAGCCTAATAGATTCTTACCAACGTTACAAAAGAACCTAGTATTACATCTTCCAGCTATTTTAATTTTATGCCTCAAATTCTGAACAGTATGTTACTCCGAGAAGTTCGTAACCACCTACCAAACTACAGGGTGTTACAACGCAGCAGACTACAGTACATAACACAGATGCTGGAAAGTATGCAAATATATAATGAAATCTTATGGGGATCAGATGGGATAAAAATTTTACATAGCGTATGGGTCCATTTTTGGTCCTTTTTATTTATAATAAAAATATTTTAAGTATAATTGCACTAGTATTCCATTAATTTACCAATGAGCAGCACCCAAAACTCAAGGGTTTAGCATACCAAGGGATGAAACTTCCTCTTCCTTCTCGACAGATGACCGAGTCATGTAATATTATGCGTCATGTCAAAGCTGTTTTCGCTTATCCATTAACTTCATGTCTGTGGCAGCGAATACTTTCTTTCAGCGCTGAAAATGGACAAAATTCACTCGATGCCAGATCGAAGCCGTACGCGCAATGATCCAGAGTTATCAATTTACGACACTGGCAGCCAGCTAAACATATCTGCGAGAGGCCCTCTTACCTGTTATACAGCTAGTTTGAATAACCCTTGTGAATAATTTTTGACCAATTCACTGTTGTACATGCTTTAAATTTGTTTTATAAAATGCGGTTTTTCATTGTAATATTGTAACCCACAGAACGTCTTCGACAGGTCGCTGAGGGCGGACTAAATGAAGACGTTCCGACATTCATTAATTTTAAAATGTTCAATAAAAATGTGTCTTTACCGAAGTCGTTACATTTGCCACGTTTGCTACATACGTTTTGTTACGAGCAACAAGATTTCAGTCGGTAAAGTGACTCGCTGCTAACCGGAATTTTGAAGTTCTTCTCTCACACATTTATGTCTTCAGCACTGTATCCAGACTGACGATTGTACCAGCCAATCTTCCTACGCAATGTTTACGCCAAAGGGGAATCGTTTCCTTGGGATAACGTGGGTGAACCTTCAGCCTGTCTTACCCCCCCCCCCCCATAGCTGGATAATTAAATAAATTAAATTTTAACTTCCAATTTAAACCTTTGAAGAACAGTGATAATTATACGTTGCAAGCGATGTAAAACTAAGAAACTCTGGGTCCCGCCAAACAAAGTACTTGCCTTAAACTCAATAGAACATGGCCCGTTGTGTTATAACTCAATAGAACATGTCCCGGTGTGTTATAACTCAATAGTACATGTCCCGTTGTGTTATAACTCAACAGAACAATTCCCCTTTGTGTTATAACTCAATAGAACATGCCCCGTTGTGTTATAACTCAACATAACACGTCCCGTTGTGTTATAACTCAACAGAACAATTCCCCTTTGTGTTATAACTCAAAAGAACATGCCCCGTTGTGTTATAACTCAACATAACACGTCCGGTTGTGTTATAACTCAATAGAACATGTCCCGTTGTGTTGTAACTCAATAGAACACGTCCAATTGTGTTACAACACAACATAACATGTCCCGTTATGTTGTAACTCAATAGAACATGTCCCGTTGTGTTATAACTCAACATAACACGTCCCGTTGTGTTATAATTCAATAGAACATGTCCCGTTGTGTTGCAACTCAATAGAACATGTCCCGTTGTGTTGTAACTCAATAGAACATGTCCCGTTGTGTTATAACTCAACATAACACGTCCCGTTGTGTTATAATTCAATAGAACATGCCCCGTTGTGTTGTAACTCAACAGAACATGACCCATTTTATAATAACTCAATAGAGGAAAAAAAGGTAAGTCGTCAGTCGCCAATGACTCTGAAAGAAAGTATAAATTGTGCTGCGACTGATGACCTATCTATTTTCCTCTATTAACCTACTTCTGTATTCAATATGAATCACACAGTCAGAACCTGTTGAGTTAAAGAACTCTGTGGAACACAGTCCTTCTCGAACATTTTACATTTCCTCTGCTAGTCAAAATGTTTCCCGCATTTTATGAAACCCAAAGGTTCATGGTCGAGGTCACAAGAGCTCTTCACCTGTCTGTATACTGAGTCAAGTCAGTCCAATCCACGCCCCAGAATATTATTTCTTAGTGATCCACTATATTATGATTCTCCCATATACGCTTAGGCTTTCCAAGTGGTTTCTTCCCTCAGGTTTCCCCACCAAACTCTTGCATACACCTCGCCCCTTCCGCTCATTAATTTCTCCCTACTAATTAACGACTATTTCTCCAGAACGGCTTTGTTGGTAGTCTCTATAAACGACACAGCCTGCTACCTCCGTGAGGTAAAAATTTAATTCTGATATATAACAAACGTCACTCCTCGCAGGACAATCAGCCAGTGGACACTTTTTCTTTTTTTGCTTCGCAGATTAGTTACCGCTGAATGGGACGCATTCTATTCCTTCTATTCCTTCTATCCCTGGCGCTTGTTACTTTATCAATAGTGTGGCCATAAAGCTGTGCAATAGCCATACTCGTTTCGTGTGGACCGGAAGTTTACAGAATGGCATCTGTGAAGAAAAATGGCGACTTCTAAAATATTCAGCAAGCCATTAAGTTGGCGTCTGCGTCTATCCAGTTACGTCATGTTGCACTACACTTTGCTCCTTCTGATGTCTGCAAAGTGGGATGGAATTGACTCGCAAAGAAAGCTCGTTACGAACTGACCGATGGGATAGAAGGATAAATTGAGGATGTTAAACTGCAAAAGTGAATTAAGGTAACATATCATTCGCACAAGTAATGTTGGGATTTGCAGGGAAAAGACAGCCTGTCTCCATCTGGACTTTTTAAAATATATTTATGAGATAAGTGTGTACATGTGTGACTGTGTATGTGTGAGTCTTCCATTTTCAAATTTTATTAAATATTCTACGCTTATGTATCTTAATATACCACAGCATCCTGTGTCATATATATTCTGTATATCAATTATCATAAGCTGGGCGACGGTGGTTAATGTTTTGTAACAATTACACTGTTCAAATATCTTACAAGAGCGCAAAATAACCTCCGGTATTAAGACAGTAATATACGCCTAGAATTAATCGGTAGCACAAAAAACTCAGCGTCATCAGATTGACCAAAAAGGAGGCCTTCATGATTTCAGACTTGGGACGTTACCTGTACAGAACCTACTTCGTTAGACCGATAGAGAACACAGTATTGAAATCGAACTTCTAACTAACTAACTAGCTAACTAACTGAATCCTTGGGTCAGTACTTGTTATACTCTTCCCTTAACAACGCTGCCAATTGATATTACATAGCACCATTGAATGAAAGTAAATATCAAATACCGGAAGAATTATATTGATATTGTAAAACCAAAATGTTCGTCATGAAACCTGCCCCAGTACCATTTTGTGCAAGTTAGTCCTATATGGAAGCCCCTAGGATATGACCCGTGTGTCTCTGCCGTGCAAACTGACCAATAAAAACCCGAAATCGGAAAGAGGAATTCCTCAGTTATAAAAGATATTTCGCCTTTATGGCACAGAAAATTTATTGCTGGGTTCGCAAAATGTCAGCCACTAAGCTCTACCCTAAGCCAGTTGAATTCAGTCAGCCTTCTGTCTCACCACTCGTTTAAGACCCATTTAAATAATATGCCGCCATTTACGCCTACATCTTGGGAATGGAGTCTAATTTTTGCTTTTTCCAGACAAATATATGTTTACAAGAAGCTATGCCCTTGACCCTATAGCTTTTACCATCACTTCTGGCTGGCTGCACATTTTGACTATATACTTTTTATTCTCTGGCAACAATCTTTGACGTGGATGCCAAATTTCATCTAAAATTATGAAATACCTAATGGGAAATATCTTGGAAGTGTAATAATTTTTCCTTCAGTATGTTAACTACAGTTTATCTATTGTGACCTTTGCCACGTAACTATGGCAGTGAAAAAGTGAAAACACACAGCTGCAGAAGATACAGCGATTTCACTTAACCTCCTCAAGCACAATGACGCCCATATACGTGAGCAACCCTCGTCTTAAAGGTTCTAGTCCCCGCAATTTTTCCACTGAGCCCAACAACAATTTCCTTCTTATTCTCAAAATAAACAGCGATTTTTTCTAAAGGTTTATGAATTTGGGTCGGCCGGGCAGCTCAGTCGGTATAGCGACTGACTACGTGCTGAACGGTCCGGGATCGAATACCGGTGGGGAGATTTTCCGCCCGTCCAGACCGGCCCTGGGGCTCACTCAGCCTCCTGTACAATGGGTACCGGGTCTTTCCCGGGGGTAAAGTGTGGCCGGAGCGTGCTGCTGACCACTCACCCCCTTCTAGTGCCGCGGTCATGGAAGAGTAGAGCTATACCTCTACCCGCCCTCTGGGAAACACCGGGCCTGTAACGGGATCACTTTACCTTAAGAATCTGGACTTTTAATTATTGTGTCCATATATAAGTAAGGAAGCGAGGTTGTCAGTACTGTTTCGTGCACTCCATATTTCAAACAATTAAATGTCTATGATATTAAAGCCTTCTGGGACATCCCAATTTGACTGCCATAAGCTTCTAGACCATGTCTTACTCTACATGGTTTGTGATGTAGAGTACATTTTTCATGGTGGAACAGCCCCTAGTGGACCAGAGTCTCCTCATAATCGAAGCTTCACGATGACACTGAAACACACCACACGTGGTAGGACTCCGCTGGATGAGTGATGGGTTCATCTCAGGGACCTTACCTGGCAACACACAATATTCACAAGACACAGACATCCATAATCCTGGCGGTATTCGAACCCATAATACCAGCAAGAGAGTGACCGAAAGTCCAAGTCTTAAACCATGCGGCACTGGGATCGACGACGTAGGGTATAGAAATGCTAATCATGGCATTTTCACACACGAAATTCAGTATTACGGAAGATAAGCCACTTTCGTGCATTCAGAAGAGAAAAGCAAGAGAGAATTTGGTCTAGACAGAAGTTACCTTTATTCCAGTCAGTAACGCCCCTTGTTTCTGCCCATTTCTTTCAACGTTCATGTCATTGATCTTCCGACTTTTCTTCCTCCCTTGCTGTTAGGTAAGTCCGGAAGGAATCCAGTCATCGTGCCGGACGTCTTCATGTTCCCGAAATGCTGTCTCTGTCAAAACACAAGACATTGACCAAGCGTGTGATTAAAATATCAGCTTACATATATCACAATGACAGAGCCCAATTCTGCTACTTACACATCAAACAGAATATCTGTAGTAGTGGGTCCCGCTTATTGCAAATAAGTTTCCTAAAAAACGCGGCCCGTACATCGATATTAATTTGAATAATGCGTCAAAAAATCATCCTACAACGTGCAGAGCTATTTCGTTTCTAAACAACGCTCTTCAAACTCCACTGTATTGTACGTAATTAAATTCTAAATTCTCTTATAGTAAGCGCGACAAAAATTAAATTTCAGCTGTAAATTCCGGTCTATTATTTAGAACACTGTAGATTCGAACCCTACAGTCAAGAGCCTCCTTGGTCATTACTTAAACTTAACAAGGGGTCAAGTATAAGATGTAGGATAATACATGGTCTTGCACGATAAGACAAATTTACGCATCCGTACTACAAGGAATATTTAGAAATCCCTTTCCTTCGTCACGGAAAATATATTCCATCTTTATTTCAAAGATCATTTAGTTAATGCCGTTGAAGGACCTAAGTGGAATCACTGCTTATTCAAAGAAATTGTGTGACACGTATGTTCTATGGCCAAACTACAGAATTTTATTTGTTGAGTCCACATATAGTTTCATTAATAACCCTGTAAACTTACAGGTTGTAGTAGGCAGACATTACTTTTGCAGCTGTTTATTGGATTGTAAAGAGTAAAGGGTAAAGATTTATAACACAGCATCAACAAAACAACAACAACAGCAGCAACAACACAGTAGCTGAAGCACATGAAATGTGGTCCCTAAGGGCCATTGAAGACTGCGGGATAAATATGTTTGTTCTAAACCAGTAAACAAAGGAACTCATATCCTAAAAACGTGGACAGCAAATGATTTGTTTCCATCGTTTGGACGGAAGGTAAAAAGTATGATATGTCATTATGCACATGAAAAGCACAAAATGGACTGTCATATATATGAAGAGTTAGATTTTGAAATTGAAATTCAAAATCCAAACATTAGTAAGAATAGTAAAACCAAACAACCATTATTATGGTTATTATTATTAATAAAATTCATATATGATCCTTTAACTTAAGCTCGGTTTCAAAGGTGTTTACTAAAACAATAATAACGAAAGATTATATATATTTAAAAATAACGCCTCCATTTTCCTATAATGATACTGTATAAAAGCAATTAATGTGCCTAGAAACAACTTAATTTCATACCAGATACTAAACATTTACCTCCAAGCTTTATGATATAGTCTTTTTCTCATAAATTTAGCTGTAATATGCACACTTTTAGGTTACTAATGAATGTAGAGCAATTAGACGTTTAACTCACAGTTGCAGCGCACATCGCTTACCTTAAAATAAAATATGTGAATTTTACCTGCAGGGTTTAGATTCATTTATGAACACACATTTTGTTCATAACAAGTCGTCAGTATTTCCCGATTTCCCTATTCTCAACCGATTTGCTTTCCTACACGAAATGCAGTTTGTTTTCTGTAAGAAAGAATTAATTTAAAATATCATTAAAGTAATGTAATTCTTCTGATTTTGAATAAGGTAGCGCGAAGTTTTCTTTGAAAAACAAAACTTCGGCCTCGGTAAAAGACAAAATACATTCTTGACGAGGTGGGTGACTATCAGTTTCACAATAATAACCTCACTCCGACGGATTAGTAAGTTAACGTCATATCACACCCTAACATTTGCAGTTGTCTTCCATTTCAAAACCGCACGTCTGCTTTACATAAGGGCAGAGGGACTTATAAAACTGGTATTTTAAAACAGAGCCGTAATGGTTCGAAACATTTACATACGACCGCTTTATAATTACAGCAAGCCAGCACGGGATTAAGGGAAAGAGTCGTGCAATCACACCAGAGCTTGCTAGGGCAGGCTTAAGTTTCATGCATAAAATGAAACTTACCTTATGATGATAACGATCATCATCATCGTCATCATATCATCATCACACAGCTGCCACAGCCTCCATGGCCTATACACGTAACTACAAAATAATACCATCATCAGCAAAACCGATACCTCGAACACCAAAAAGAATAGATCCTCGCCAGTTCAATTATTACCCCCGCCACAAAAACGAATGCCGCAATTACGCACCCATCAGAAGCAGCACTTACACCATAATCTCAAAATTTCCATCAAGATGGGAAGGATTTCGGTTCGATATAGTTTGGCCTAGGATCGCTTCGTTTATCATTGCTATCCTCAATGCAGTGTTTTAAGGTATTCTATATTCCCCCCCAGAAAAACAATATTTTTGCTCCTGAAATTAGTCTCTTTTCCCAGTGCCACTGAAATTATACGCCATAATATAAAATTAATTTAAAATCTAAGATAACAAATTTTTCAAAATATCGTAGCACCAAACAAAGGCCTCAGGCAAATACAAGAGGGTGAAGAGTGTGCAGTGTGAGCGCACATATCAGCCAGAGAGGATTCCGAGAATGTGTTAACGTTGACACCCAAGGTAACATGATAAAACTTACCGACAAAATATAGAAAATACACGGAGCTTAACTCCTGTAGGCTTCCATAATGTAATATGTTGAATAAAACGGTAAATTCTCGGCCTAAAATATCTTCACCACGAAGTATTCAAAATGAAACACATGCTTCGTTTTAGACCTTGTTCATAACTAGGCTAATATGTGCTGCAATAAATGTATGTGCTGCAATAAATGTATGTGTCACGTAACTGCAAAATGAGTTCTAATTAATATACATATATTTTGGTAAGATTATAAGATCCGTCGCAAAATTAGTGTAATTTTATTGCGTCCTTCCATGTGTAGCTACATTAGTATGTCGAAATATTTAATGTTGAAGTTGCATGCTTTGCGACTTTTAAAACTTCTGGAACTTCCTAACCACGGCTTCGCAACCAGCGCTATTTAATGCACCCGCCTAAATAACATGCACACTGTAATGTAAGTAAAATTACACACGAATGGCTGTGACAAGTCAATGTAAAGATTGATAAACGTGTTAAAATATATCAGAGTATCTTACTTCAAAAACACATAATGCTTTGTTCATATCATTAACTAATATCACTCTTTCACATAAAAAATCTGACTAATCCACATATCTATTATTAACACCATTTTATTAACTTTGTGTGACTCCAAAATGTTTCAACTCTCAAAGGGCCATCTTCAGGGTATATGATATATAATTTCAACAAATAATTTTGTTCAACTTACTCTTGAAATGTGTATCTGTCATACTCCCTGAAGGAGGCCCGTTGAGGGCTGAAACATGTTGGAGTGATACAGTGTTAGTAAAGTGGTGTTAACAATAAATGTGTGGATTAGTCGGGGTTTTAAAATTAAAAAACAGATTTAATTTTTTTTTTGTTTTTAAGCTGTTCATTCCAAGCATTTTTAGATTAATGTACTCAGTTTATTTCACCAATTAAATGTACAATATTAATTATATAAACATATTAACAGTTGACCTCTGATATTTTTTGATACAAGTGTAACACCTTGAGGGAGAACACAATGCCAGTTTTAAAAATCAATTGCTATTGGAAAGCTATTATTCATTTATAAGGTCCTGCAGTTCGCATTAGGTTCATTTTTAATGTTAATTTTTTATTTTACTCTTTATATGATTAGTTGATAATTGATTTATCTTACAGATATTATTGAGCCAAATTGCTGCAGGGTTTTAAGTAATTTCAGTTTGAAATTCTTAAGGTTTTTACTCAGCTTTGCTTGTTGAGCATAAACTATTTTACATTCGCAATGAAACTACTGCAGAATGAAGAACTTTATAAATAACAACTTTCTATTAGAAATTGGTTTTCAAAACTGACCATTTTTCTCCCTGAAGCCGAAGCACTTGTACAGAAACATGTCGGAGATTCGCCTTTAAAATTTATATACGATTAATATTATGCTTGTACCTGTTAAAATAAGCTGAGTACATTTGACACAAAATCCAGTTTTGTAGATGATTTCTGAAGCACTTAGCCGTACACACACCTCAGTTTCTAAAACTGAGTTCTAACTCATCGAGTTAGAGGGGAATAAAGCAGCTTATCGATATTTGGTAAAGCTCAGGAAGAAAATATTGCTCTTTCACCTTCAACCCCTGACCATAGAATTTCTTAAGTTTTCGCTTCCATCCCTCCATAGTTGTGTCCTTAAATACGGAGACTTAACTGTGTGACGTAGCAGCCCGAAAGATCAGAGGCATCACAGAGAATTTCCGTCGTTTGGTTTCGTTAAAGTCACTTCCTGTACTCCCTCGGAACACTGCTGCAGGGTAATCTAAGTGCCGGTAGGGCTAGCCTAATAGCATGGCGTGTATATTGGGAAGCTGTGTACAGGGACGCGGAAGAGGCAGCAAATACATTTCGGAATGAGGCTTTATGCCAAAGCCTTTTTGAGTGAAAACAAGCTAAGGCTGTTCTGTGCATATGAGAAGATAATGATGAAGGAACAGGAGGGTTTGGACGGGGGTTGGTGAAATAAATGGAAACAGAGCACAAAGCTTCTCAGTGAATATTCAACCCGAATGCAATCATAACAATTGTTTAATAAAGTCACTGCAGGACGTAACTTAAATGGAAACAAAACACAAGAATGAGACCGATAATAGAATTTCACTGGTCTACTTCAAGGGTCTTTAATATTGTATGAGCCCCGTCAATTTAGGCTATTAAAAAGGTAAAGCAGTCCCGTTACAGGCCTGGACAGGCCCAGAGGTTTCCAGAAAGTTAAGGTTCCCAGATTTCATGACAACGACACAGGATGGTGGTAAGGTTGTCAGCCTTGTGCACCGCCTTTACCCCCAGGAAATATTCCATGTACTCATTTCTGTTAGAGGCTGAGTCGACCCCAGGGCCATAGTGCGATCGGAAAGATTTTATGTCAATAAAAAATCCACAGACACCAGCTGGGATCGAACCAGCGACCTTCTGATTTGTAGCACAGCACCTTAAACACTGTGTTGCTGCGGTCCCCCCAATTTAGGTAGTTAGTGTCTCTAAATTACTGAAAAAATATGAAGTACCCTAACTAAATGTAAAAGAATTTTTACATTTAGTTAAGGTACTTCAAATTTTTACATTTAGTTAGGGTACTTCATATTATAATTTTTACATCAAGTGCGTAACATGTGCACAGTGTGAAGATGTGTCTGTCTGTCCATGTGCATATTTGGTATTGGAAAATACTGAAAATTGAGGTATCAGAACAACATAGAAGAAATAAGTTTGAAAACACATTGCCGGAAGTCACACTTGGACCTGAGAGAAAGTAACAAAATGAGGATAAAATTACGTAAGGAGGTGCTCCATAATTGGTAGAGCTGGTACAGATGTTGTTAGTACGAAGATATTGGCGGAAAAATTTAGCGAATAACGTAACATGCCTGGATAAGATAATAAGTGTAGGAATAAGCTGTATAATATTTTATTGGTAGTTTATGAAAGGAAGGGATCTTTGAGGAACAAACGTATAGGTAAGGAGACTAATTTTGAAATGTATCTTAAAGAAACGCACAAAAATTCTGTGAAGTAGATTCTAAACGATCGTAATAACTTCCATTTATGGTATGTCGCGAACTTATCCTGCAATAATCGGGTTACATAAAATGCGGAGAAAGTTCTGGTCAGCTGTTTAAGAAGAAATGAGAAACAGGGAATTTTGTAACTTTTTATAATTTTAGACAAAGTTCTAAATCTTTCACATATATAACGTGCAGTGTTAGAATAATTACATGCTAGTGGAATGGAAATTATGTAGAAGTAAGGAAGGAGCGTAACACAGTTTGACGTTTTGTCCAAGCGTTTGCACTGATGGCTGAGGAAAGCCACGACAATCCCGAATCTGTTCTCTGGCCGACGTAAAAAAACGGGACGTACATATGGAAATTTTGATGTGCTAGTGGCAGTGAAATCAGTGAAGTTTCCAGCGAATTAAAGAATGTTAGATTAATTAAAAAGCATTATGTTTTATGACATGAGTATCTGTCATCCGTTAAACTATAATTAGTTAACCAGGCATAAGAAACAAGAATTTCAAAACAACTTAGGTCAGAACAGACGCACGATAAAATGAACTCACTGTCCGGACTTCTCATATATGGATAAGGCTTTAATTTCTATGAAGGTATTATGTAACGACGCAGTCAATTGTTAAAACTGTATAGCGTCAGCGATAGATAATGCAACGATTAAGGTAATAGGTAAAGAAATCCCTGTACCGGCCTATTACAGGCCGTGAGGGTTCCAGGAGTTGAGGCTCCTATATTTCAAGCAATCGACACGTGAAAGTAATAAGGTTGTCAGCCCTACGCACCGGCTGCCTTTACCCTCAGGAGATATCCCTGGTCCTCATTTCTGTTAGAGGCTGGAGTCTTACCTTAGGGCCACATTGCGGCGGAAAGATTGTATCAATGAAAAATTCCAACGACACCATCGGGAATTGAACCCTCGACGTTCCGTCTTGTAGCGCAGTGTTAAATGATTATGGCGCAGCAGCCGAAAACATGGTTGCAGAAGAAAACCTGCTACAAAGTAATTTGTCTGCCAAGAATCCCGCAAGACCTGTCTAGGTTTCGAAACGGTGCCTTAGCGGTGACAAAGAAGCAACTAACTGCTTGAGATACGGCAGGGCCCGAATTAGTACGGTTGCGTGGTACGAATATTCGAAACACTAGTTTTTTTTAGAAACTTGGTTCTGATGACTTGATTATACCGGGTACATTTATATACATTCAATTCTCCAGATATAAGATGTGATAAAAATTCTCACTGATGTCACAGGAGGTGTTTTTATGTAATTACGCTACTTATCAGATATTTGAGTTTAGTGTAAGGTAATACTAAGCAGCGGAAAGTGAAAAAAGCAGGAAATGTGGCCGTAGAAGTATCTTTACTCACACGAGTATAGAAAGGCACACACAAGGTAGCAATTCTAGCAGATTTGCTAACTTTTGTTTAATTACAGATGTAGTAAAAAAAGTGATAAACCTGACAGACTCATTTTTGCAACTCTTCGTTGCGAACGTAGCAGAAAGCATATAAAAGAAGCAAAGTCTGTAATTTTGATCAAGTCTTTGTTACAACAGCATGAAACACGTTTTAATTAAATATTCATTTACGTTTATGTTCATCAGTACACTGAGGCGATAGAAATCTTCTTTGAAATGTTGTCCACGTCGATTACTTTCTTTACTACTCTAGAAAATCATAAGATTTACAAAAAATCATAAGGTTTACAGAAAATGTTAGGCATAAATGTCTCATTTCCGGCACAATCTTCCGTAAATAATCTGCAACCTGTAAATTCAATGAAATACGCTCTAAATGAACATATTAAGCCATATACGTTACCTCACAAATATTTCATTCTTTTTGTGCAATTTAGTCAGAATTTGAACGTGTTCATGTTATTTAAGTGCCTCGGTATCAAATTTCATGAAATTTCATTGTGTCTCGAGATATTAATTGTCGAAAGGCGAATAAACATAAAGGTAAGCAGGTTCAATGAAAGGCAAATTTTGAGATCCGCGCTGTTTTGGGATTTACGCAGCGTAGAATGATAGTATCTTACAGACGTTTCGTGACATTCTATAGGACCCACTTCAAGGAACTGCTTTATCCTTGAAGATGGACGGACATGTTACTCCGAAATGTCAGTAAGAAACTATTATCCTAAGCTGCGTAAAATTCCAAAATGGTTACATCTCATTTAAACCTCGACGGAAGCCTGAATACACAAATGGAAAGTTTTGCAGTTCTTGATTCCCAGTATTCCAGAAATTTAACTTCCTTGTTACTTCCCCTTTTCTTAACTCAGAACAAATACGGTATAAAAAATATGAAATTTACTGTGTACTTTTGCCAAGGGCTTTTAAAATGGTGCGCAATTTTTGCGTAAATATGGTGAGTGTATACATGATAGACATTTCCGTTCTCTTCTTCCAACAACAGGAGTGTATTTTACTTCTCTAATTTGAGGTTTGTGCCGCATTTAAATTTTAGCTATTACGTATTTAAACAACGACATGATAATAAACTATGTCGTGGGCCAAGAATATGTAGTTATGCTTGTCTGCTACCATTATAGGGGTATATTTGTTAAAAGGATCGAAAGTGTTTTGAGAAATATAACATTGTAGAAGCTAAGCCATTACTTTGCTTAATTAATTTTCAAGCCTTATAGCTGTGGACAAATTGTCTGATGTAGGCCTATGTTGTATTGCCAGCTCAGTTATAAGTATTCATGAAGTAGTGTTGGCCATAACCACAGAGATGTCAGTATTTTGTTTGGTTTGATATATCGGAACTGAGATGTTGAAAGAATTTCATTAATTTAGAAAATGTAAATCCGTTTAACGAAGTCCTTCTGGAGAATCTAACAGTCTCTCAGCTAGTGAAAAACTCCCCTGTATTTTATGGTACTCGGAAGTATATTACTGCTTTCACAGGAACCCTCCAGCTGTCCAGTAAGTTCCGCTCATTGAGATCTGGCTCTTCAAATTTGTAATGTTTGATAAAATGATAACCTCATATGTGATGACAGTTATTTAGGCAGTAAGTCCTTATCCATTTGTCATTAGTGCCAACAGATTAATGAAAGGTCAGAATTACTGATTCTCGTCCTGGAACTAGCTGAATTCTATAGCTTTTACTATTCTACACTTTGTAGCCGTCCTACTAAATCAGCGAACTGATAAACATCAGAACGAAGGAGAAAACGTATAATACAAAAGTAAATAAGGATTCAAATAAAATGAGATGACAAAAAAATCGTGTGAGATAAAGAAGGGGATCTTAGTGACATAAACAATATATATGACAAGGGTGAAATTATTATAAATAATAAGTATTTTAATGCTGAAACTTATTTAAATTATTTAACATTTGTCAATTTGTATATTTAAAAAAGAAAAAAAATAAAAGAAGGAAAACCATATAAAAGGCACCTTGTTGGGGAAGATTTATTTCATACACTTTTTGGGGAACCCTACAGAAGAATTTGTTTTGATGTTTTGCTGACCGTGCATCTCAGTATATTTATCTCAATAATTAACCAACTTGATACACAAAATTTTTGTTTTACAATAAGTTTATTTCATGCCTCTACATGTTTCGAGCACATGTGCTCATCATCAGTAGGTCAAAATTGCATTACACAGCCTCTGGT
>Ga0136643_10008271_pt1 | contig 15181 bp, 7 predicted proteins | sample TergutLab28metaG_FD_96883 | JGI IMG/M metagenome (GOLD analysis project Ga0136643, IMG submission 96883) | Labiotermes labralis P1 segment gut microbial communities from Petit-Saut dam, French Guiana - Lab288 P1 (version 3) (version 3) | ecosystem: Host-associated > Arthropoda: Insects >... | reverse complement strand
GGTAGCTAGTTGCCGTAGATTGGTAGCTAGTTGCCGTAGATTGGTAGCTAGTTGCCGTAGATTGGTAGCTAGTTGCCGTAGATTGGTAGCTAGTTGCCGTAGATTGGTAGCTAGTTGCCGTAGTTCGGAACAACCTATCGGTCTCATCTTCGAGGGTCAAGCTTGATCCACGAAGATGAGACCGATAGGTTGTTCCGAAACGGTAACGAAACGGCCGTAGTCTCATTACCAGTCGATGGCATGGCGAATCATTCCAGGAATCTTGAATTCTTAGTTTTCCCTGTGCTTAACCAGTAACCAAACCACTGCGACGTCTGGCGTAGAATTCATTGCACATTCTTAACCTAAGATTCAGACTGAAGTCAGCGGTGAACTTAAAGCCCTTACCGATTTACCTCCAATACTTACAGGATAGAGGGACCGCGGTTGCACAGTGGTTTAAAGTGCTGTGCTACAAATCGGAAGGTCGCTGGTTCGATCCCAGCTGGTGTCATTGGAATTTTTCATTGGCATAAAATCCTTCTGATCGCACTATGGCCCTGGGGTCGACTCAGCCTCGAACAGAAGTGAGTACCAGTAGTACTTCCTGGGGGTAAAGGCGGCCGGTGCGTAAGACTGAGAACTTTACCACCATCCTGTGCCGTTGTCATGAAAATCTGGAAACCTTAACTTCCTGGAACCCTCTGGGCCCCTCTAGGCCTGTAACGGGACTGCTTTACCTTTACTTACAGGATAGAGGCTGAGAGGACGCAGAGCCGGTCTGGATTCTGTGGACAAGAGAAAAATATCCGCCTGTGGCAGAAGTCAGGTTCTTATCGGCACTTCTTCCTTCCAGTGGCTTATTCTGTACAACGAGTTGGGTAGACGAGAGCACAAAGGACTTCGCACTATAGGGTTGTAAGAGTTTCCTGCTTCGTAACCCTCTCGTGAGCCTAATTTTATCCGCAATTGTTTTAATGTCATGAAAGCAAACACAGAATTGCCCATTATCCTAATTTGGAGATTAGGCAGGGAATAAAGACAAGGCGGTGGTCTGATGCGTCGACCGTGTAACGAAGTCGTTGATCTGCTGGTCCAGATGGGTGTAGAACTGCAAACATATGGACGGATGTCTGTTCAGCTTGTTTATCCGACATGTTGCTCTGTTTTGAAAACTGGGCCTATCAAATCTTTCAGAAGGCGATCTCACTGTAGCTACAAATCCTACACGAATTATGGACTGGCCAATCCTTGCCATTTCAGTTATGTTACAAACTCAACCAACGTTCATTTGTCTCTGCACTTTTGTGCTCTTGGTAGATTTACAACGATTAATTGTATATTAGAGTCAGGGTAGCTCAGTCGATAAAGTGACAAGGCTACAGGATGGACGAATGAGGAAACTGTGTTAGAGCTCCTGCAGAACAAATAGGTTTCTTGCTTTCTCGGTGCATCGAGAACGACTATGCGACCAACCCAGTCTCGTATGCTGTTTGTATCCGAAGATAAAGCGGCCGGAATGTGAAACTGAATACTCACCTCTATCTCATGCCCAGACTAGGAACGTGTGGAGCAATGCTTCAAATTATTACATTCGTCTTCATGGGGTGATACTTAATTTGGTGTCAGGGAAATATACCTTCACGAGGGGTCATTCTTACGGTCAAGAGTTCGAAAGGAAAGTGCAAAACACAGGCCTACTCTGGCAGACTGGGAAAGTTTTGTAGGCTGATTGATCCCGGTGGCCGCGCGGTCTGAGGCGTGGGTCTGCGGTAACTCGCTTGCTGAGGTTGCGGGTTCGCATCACGCCTGGGTCGTGAATGTGAGTGTTGCGTGTTGTGAGGTAGAGGCCTCTGCGTCGGGCCGATCACTCGTCCAGGGGAGTCTTGCCGAGGGTGGTGTGTCCGAATATGATCTCGAAACTTCGAAAAGGAGGAGGCCCTGACCTACCAGGGCTGTCGAGCCAAGAAAAAGAGACCCATCCTGTGAATGGTCATAAGAATCGGCGTAGAAGTCACAGTCTTGCTGAAGTGGCTGCGCAAAACACAGAGGAAGCAAATGGACGCTGGTGTTCCAAATGAAGAGTTTGTTCGTGTCGCAGTCACAGGCCGACGTTAAGAATTTAACAAACAGTACAGTGCATTTCGTGCGTGAACAGACTGTACGCAAATGGCGCGAAGTGTATATTTAGAAGAAATGGCAGTAATTTGGCTGCAAGAGTGTTTGTGTGTGGGCGAATACATTCTTAATGTGTGTGTAAAATATGCTGAGTGAGATCTGATTGGGTCTTTCTATTAAGTCGACTTACGCTCATTGGCTGACGTCTATTTTTAGATGACGAATCATAAGATTCTCCAGTGCGACGCCATCATGACTCATGACGTCACTACGACCGTCGTCTTGCCTCAATCAAAAAGTGGTCAAGTCCGTCCAGCATCATACTTTGAAACGCATTAGCCTATGTTTGTACTGGCGGTTACTGCGAGGCGTATATACATACAACTCTGTGGTGGGTTTTGTGTCTTTTAAATTTACCTAGGACTCACAGATTGATATTTGTCCCATTAACGTCTGTTCTGCACAGTATGGTCTACAGATGTGAATATAGCTCACCATATATATCTGCAGCGTAGGTATAGATACTCGTCACAGGCTGCACGGTCCGGGGATCGAATTTCATTGGGGTTAGATTTTCCACACCCCCAAGACCGGCCGTGGGGCCCACCCAGCCTTCTGTACAATGGGTACCGGTTCTTTCCCGGGGGTAAAGCGGCCGGGGCGTGGCGTTGACCACCTACTCACATCGATCGCCGAGGTTAAAGAAAGAATAGAGCTATAACTTTACTACCCCTATGGGCCTACTTCATGGTCTGTTCTGGGGTGCGTTCATATTCATCCACACCAGGGATCCTGCAGTCTTTAAGGAATGTAAACTTCGTGGCTGCAATGCTGCAGTGAGCGTTTTGGTTAAAGTGGTAACCTCTGAGACTTTTATTCGGAAAGTGACCACTTTGAATCTCTGTCGGGACAACGACTACTGCGACTGAGGGGTTTCGTAGTTTTCCACAGTCCCACTAGACAAATTAAATACTGCGTTAAAAGAGGCTGCAACCGCCATCTTCCTGCGCTTTTCCAGTTCCATTTTTTATCTTCAAATCCTTCGACACTACAGATCTATAATCGGAATCAGTAGTAAAATAAACGACAAATAAGTAGGCCTATTTATTTATGATACTGCTCTTTGTAAGGCAGAGAGGATTGTGTGATAAATATGCTTACGAGCGAATAACATCGAGATTTTAACTAGTTATGTTTCGCGGTCTCTATTTATCGTAAGCAAAACTTAGATAATTAACTGACTAAATAACCGTCTAACGGTGTGAAGATTAAGCCGTCTTAAGATGCTTATAGTTACTCAGGTCGTCAACAGTTCTTATTTATTATAAAGGCAAGTCACTGAACGCACTTAGGGAAATGTTGTCTATTTGCTGTTAGAATCATACGAACGACCGCAGTAATTCGGACTACAGCTACCGCCTTCATCCGGTGATATACCCGCTCTTAGGAGAAAGGTCGATTATTAGCGTTAACCTGATCCTGTTCCGTAGCGCAAATAAACGGTCTGGGGCCCATCCGCTACACGATAATCCCCCCCCCCCATTAATAAAGCCCCAGTGACCGAATTCACAGTCCTTCCAACAGGGATCCAGAATATTGCCTTCTGAAAGAAGAACGAAATTCAGTCCGAAAAAAAACCACAACAAATTTTAGTATTCTGTACGTCTGAGGCTCCCCCCTGAACTTACGGGACCGCCCGCGCCGTCGATTCTGCGAGGTCCTTATCTACGCCGCTGAAGCTAGGATACGTACCGCGCTGTAAACGTACAGAGCGCTGTGGTTGTTGAACTGAATGCATTCTGAAACCGGGAGTGCATATTATAGTGTGAGGGTCAGATTCTCGCCCTGGCTACTATATCATTGTCGAAAGAACTGGTTAAACCGACTTTCTAGTGGGTTAGATTGAATGGAGAGATTTTTTTTAAATTTAGAATAATCGTTCCTGTTGCATTTGGTGGCGAATTAACTAAAAATATTTCTCCCACTTATTTTTATTTTGTATTTGTGTTTTCATAGGTTTAACCCTTTAAACGCCGAGTTAAATCTCATCTGCCATTTGCTGGCATTATTAGGATCTCACCATATTCTCCACGTTAGCAGGATAAGGGTTAATGTTCAGGTCTGTACGTGACGGGGGAGATAAGGAGGAGTTTGTTGCATCTGGGTTGCGAACTCCATTCGTCCAGTTCAAGGTCTGGTCTCTTCTTGATCTCCATAAAAACTGGGTTGCAGTAAACTGCACGTGGGAATGTCTCGAACTTAGAAACGCGAGTGTTGTTCGAGATATCGATTGAAGCAACTGAAGATGGATTGCGTCTAGTGTTAGCTCCCACCTACTTGTTCTTCGCCTATATTGGGTATAGGATAGAAGCCGATAAAACTTGTTCGTAATGTGTCTGTCGAATGAGAAGGACAGCGCTAGGAATTAACGGGCGAAACTGCCTGAGATGAAGTTGAGTTCGGGGACATGGGGAAGAGGGCGACCGCAGACACGGGCGACAAGAGGGGTACAAAATGTTACCAAAACTCCAGAAGACAGCTGCTCCAGTCTCACAGCCTCCTACCTCTGTATACTCTTGTCGCACCCAAATTGTCTACCAAAGCAGAAATTCAACTTCTTGGTTTAGTATTTGTGTATCTTACATTGTAGCTTTAGGCCAGTGTATGGGGACTGTTCAAAAGAAATTCGTTCGCTGATAGTTCTGGGTGAAACGATGAAGGCTGTTGAGAATAATCCACAAGGACTTCGACGCATTCATTCCATTGACACATCAGTGCATGTGTCTGTCTCACCTACCGTAGGCACCAATTTTAGCTACTTCAGTTCGTAGATGACGTGCGGTATGACTTGAAGAATATGGTTTTTCGCTTGTACGAGATGACTTATGTCGTCATATATTGGTAAAAGTGGCAGACTCTTCTGAATACGGTATTGAACTTTCGGGTTGCATAATAGAGGAAGATGTTACCGTCGCTGACAGAGACTACAAGCATTTATTTTTTAAGAATTCCGCTGCTCCGTACAGTCTGCTAATGAGGTACACAAGTTAGGTCTTTGAGAGACGGAGGTACCTTATTTTGTACTGTACGTGGCACAAGAGCACCACTCGACCCTAGGCGGCTCTTTTTGAAGTTTGAAGATAATACACAATTAAGCAAATACTATGTCATTATTGCTAGATTTTTATGAATTACATCGGTACATTATAGCATGCTAGTTTTAAGTATATTGACACCAATATTACTAATGATACTATTTATAACATGTCCTTAGCATGAGAATAATAACCTACTTTGACATATGCGCATTAAAAACTAATGATAATTCACTCGTAACAGCCCTTGGTCATGGTAACCACGATTGAAACAACGAGATTTCTTTTCCCTTGTTCCCCCCACCCAACCCTCAATACTGTAAAGAACACCACACGTCTTGTATAACTATTCTGTGAGATAAATCGCAACCTGAATGGCCAACATAAGGGGCCGAAACATGTAGTTGTATACCTACTTTACTACTAGGTGAAATATAATTGTGTTCGACTCTATGTGTAATATACAAAAATTCTTTGTTGTTAAACAAATACGCGTTTGGTAAGACTAGGCTGAACAATTGATCAGCTCTTCTCAGAGGCCGCTACCTACACAACACAGCAAACACAAGAGACGAACATCCATGCCGTCAGCGGGAATCCAACCCACAATCCCAACAATCAAGCGGCTTCAAACCTACGCTTTAAACGGCACGGCCACGGGGATTGGCACAAATAAGCACTTAAGCTATACAATATTCAGTTGCAGGTCGGGGGATTTGTGTTATTTGTATGATTAAAAATGTTATTGCTTTTCTTTTTGAGCCCAGACTGATTTATTTGAATCCAAAATGCTTCTTGCAACATACAGCGTAGTTGCAGCACTATCCGCAAGGTGACACCACCAACAGATTGAGAACGAATTGAGCTGTGCGTCAGAGGAGATAAAGCATGCTTACAAGCAGACTGTGAAGAACTGCGGAATTAAGGTGGACAAGTGGCTGGGAGTCTTACTAATTGTTATCCTGCAGGCTGACCCATGTATCTCGCAGGTAGCGTCTTTTTCATCTCGACGCGCTGGATAAGACCCATGGTTAAGTCGTGGCTTCTAACTGCGTGACGCAGATGAATTGTTACTGACGCTGTGATGCCGGTTCTTTACCTTCTTCGCAGTACTACCTACAATATATTGACGCCAATAATTAAACGTTTGACAGAAAATGTTACTACAAAAATCTACCCTCACCTACATGTTTCGGCTGTGTTAAGCCATCATCACACTGTGTACAAATATATTAATAGAGAATGTACAACTGAAAAGGGAATATTATTAAAAATGTTTTCATGTTTACATCTTTACGTCCTGTTTGTGTGTGGTTGTACACAACCTGAGGAAGGCTTAACGTAGCCGAAACATGTAGCTGAGAGTGAATTTTGATGAACAAGTGTTGTGTAAGACGGTAAATTATTGGTGTCTATATATATGAAAACACAATGAGATGAACCATATCAAATTACAAAGAACAGTGCTGAAATAATGACAGATGTGGTGTTGTCACAAAGTGGCTGTGAAGGTAACTGTCTTCTGACTTTAACGCAGTGAAGATGGAAGCAAGAGGTGACCTCGAATCTTCTAAAATGTCTATGCGAATTAACATTGCGATACGTCCCAGTAGACGGTAAGATTCAATATAGGAAGGAGTTATGTGTTGTAACTTTGGTATGTTTTAACTTAGATATGTTTTTTTTATAATAAATCCAACCAGATGCACTAATTTCTCGAATTTATTTTTGTAATAAAATTCTGCAAGTTTCAGACAGTTCCTCCGTCCATAACTTGTAGAGTTTTATTCCAAAAATAAATTTGAGAAATTAGTGTATCTAGTTGGTTTTATTATAAGAATTTATCACGATGCACGGTCACCTGAACATCAAATTAGAAATGTTTGTAGCTGTTAGCATATTTATGTATTCGTTATTTATCGACGCTATCAGTTACTGAGCTTCTACAGCATTGGTGATGAACAACTGAATGAATGCTGTTGGTGGAATGGCACTGGCGGCAGATAACTGAAGTTACTTGGAGGGAATCCTGTCTCAGTGCCACTTGGTCCATTACAAACCTGACAAACAGCGGGCTGCTATTGAACCCGGTTGTCCGCAGTGGCAAGGCCTTGTTAATGACAGGACTTGTAATTAAGCTTCAGGATCCTCCTACAATTATACACAAAAATTGGAATCAGCAATATTATCCGATGTATCGATAACAAGCCACAAAACTACATGGCCCCATGTCCAAGAAGACAGTAGTGTCAATACTGACGTCTTTGAGGAACTCATTTGCCTCTGAACAGAACTGCACATGCCTAATTCACGTGGTCCATTCATCCCCGCCTACTGAGTTACTGTACAGAGATCCACAATCATCTGTGCCTCTCGTCGCTTGGTAAATCTTTAAACGGCAAAGCAAGGCGTACCAGCGTTCGACACAGGCTGAATCCGGCTTCACACTTCTGAGATCTATTTCTTCAGGTCCATTGCAAATGAGTCACCTAGTAGCTGTGGTGAAGTGGTGAAACATGTGGAATTATAGACGTATAATTCTCACCAGATGGTTTTCATGTGATAAAATGAAGAAGAATGAGAAGGGTGGAAATTTAGCACGTACGGGGGGAGGAGAATTTCATGCAGAGTTTTGGTGGTGTAATCTGAGGGAAAGAAATAATTTGGAAGACCTAGATGCAGAAGGGAGGATGATATTAAAATGGATCTCCAAGAAGTGAGATTGAGGCATGGACTGAATTGATCTGGCTCAGGATATGGACAAGTGTCTGGCGCTTGCGAATGAGGTAATGAACCTTTGGGTTTAATAAAATGGGGGGAATTTTTATTTTTTACTAGCGAAGAATCTGTTAGCTTCTTAAGAACGACTCTGTTTCTTGGACTTAGCGTTCGCGGCGTACAAGTTTTAAAACCCAGTGGTCGTTCGGCGTTCCTTTTGACGGGTTTTACAGTTGAAACACCTTTGTCAAATATGCAAGCTTTCTGACACAAGTAGGCCTCAATAGTATCCTCTTATCGTCGCTGGGAACTGATATGTTTCATTCGATTCAGAGAATAAACTGCGAGGTGGACCACCGAGGATTCTGTGTTCGATTACCAGAATGGGCAGAAATTTTTCTGTCCATTACAGTCTCCCCACAAGATGTAAGGCCCACTCAGCGCCCTATGCAATGGGTACCTGGCACATATCCCACGAGGGCAAAGTAGCCAGGGCATGAACCTGGCTAATCACCGTCGTCTAGTCAATAATGCATAGAGCTTTACCTCCACTGACTCGTACGTCTTCATGGCTTAGTGCACGATAAGACACAAGGGTAGTTTGTTATCTTCTACTGGCTTCAGTTCCGTCCTACTTCTTCTCCACACCTTGCAGTGAGTGATATTGAATATCTAGAAGTCAGAAGTGACTTAAACTTGCTCGACAACAAGATGGACATGCGTAACGATTAATTGTCGGTCACTCTATCAGTCAGTCAGTCAGTCAGTCAGGCATTTGACCACTCTGTGTTTGGGTCAGCTGACAAACGGGCCATGAATTAATTGTGCCAAGTCTAGCTGCGTGTGCCAAGCGCGAAAGTGTCAGTCTGATCGCTGCACGTAAATGCATGAAGAGCTAAATTTTCGCTTAAATAATGCAGCAATTCCGCCTAAATTTCGGTGCCGTGCTCATAACAGAATCCTACTGGTGCTCATTCCGAGTCACGTGACCCCACCTGACAAACTCACACCCTGTTCCCGTAAAACCCATTTTAATATTACCCTGTCATTTTTACCAGCTTCTTCCAAATGATCTGTTCCTTCACATGTCTGAAGTTGTACATGGATTTGTCATCTATGCCATCTTTCTTCAATTATTTCCTCTAGTGATTATTACTGGGTAAAGGGTAGGCCTACAATATGTGAAGCTTTTCATTTTGTAGTTTTCTTAATACTTAGGTTACTTGCCCTGTCTCAGGTGTACGTATTTTCCTGAGCCTCCGCTTTCCATTAAAGTGAGAAAGCAGTATTCCCATCGCTGCAAATGAACAGACAACCGTAGTTTTTATTTACTTTCTAGCACATTCTTTCTTATTTTGGGACATAATTTTAGGCTACTTGGATCAGCATGTCATCTGTGTGCACTGCACTGGAAGTACTGAAACAGATAAACGAATTACATGAAATTTGATTCTTACGGTTTGCCATTTCGTGAGTTTGAAGTGTAATAAGTAAGTAGACAATAACTATCGCACGTCTACATTTTCTATATGACGTAACGCTTGTTAGTCATTAAGCACAAATATGGCTGCAAAGCGAAATATTTTGGTTATGTTCGACAAATTAAACTCTGACGAAATCTATGGGACTATTTATGTAACACATTTTTTTAAAAATCGTGGTCAGGGCCGCCCACAGCGGCTTTGGTTCCCGCCGAAAAATTTTTTCAGACCCCCCCCCCCCAACAAGGGCGGATCGGCTAAAAATCTGTATAATAATTCATAGAGACTGACTCTCAGTTTGAGAGTGACTTGGGCTTGGTTTGAAAGGGTCAATTTCTACAGTCGACAAATTATGATAATTACTACCGAGAATCTTATTGTAGCATCGTGCATTTTTGTAGAATCACTAAAATTTATCAACCAACGAAAGCACATATAATTTCACATAAAACACTTTTAAAACACTTTAAAACACTCCGACATGTTTCGGTCTTGTCAGATCATCATCAGGGAGCTTAGTTCCTTGCTAAAGTTATATTATATTATTCACAATTCACTTGGTATTTGCAAACGAGAAATACAAAACAAATGAAACATCTCAGGCGCGGGGTCCCCTTCCGTACCGCTGGGCCCCCTTCCTCACCGCTGGCCCCCTTCCGTACCGCATGATCCCCTTCCTGACCGCTGGGCCCCCTTCCAGACCGCTGGGCCCCCTTTCTGATCGCTGAGCCGCGGTGATTCGTATCGGATTCCCTCCTCCCTCTCATCGTCACTGATCATGGTGGCCCTAAACATGCCCTGTGTTCAATCTCTGAGTAATATTAACTTTTTCTTGAGTCTAATTTCATTCCTTACTGTCGCTCGAAGATTTAAAAGAAAAATTTAGTCCCCGATCGACACTGTATTTGTCTGTGCGATTTTCCCCCACAGTCGCAGAGATAAGTTCTGTGTTGGCGCTGTGTTGCCAGTGCGGGAAGAACGTCCAGTTCAGGCTGAGAGGGTGTAGTTGGTCAATCCTGCTCAGACCTCCCCATACCCCTCACACGACGTCCTTGCTAGCTTCTCTGAAGCTTTTCCCGTCCCTGCAACAAGGGGGGAATGTCTAATGAATTGCTTGTTTAATTAATTAGAGGTGCTACTGCTGGCAGCACGGGCTCTTCTACAAACCCTATCCTGGAAGGAAGTGGACTGCTAGGCTATACTAACTGCCACCATTAGCATTAACTCTCCGAAGCACAAATGCAGGCTAAATAATATATAAAAATCCAGTTTCTACCTCGTACAGTACATCACACGGTACACATCGCTTCTCCATTTCAAAGAATCATTGGTTAATGCTGTGTTGAGGAACACGTTTGCGTGCTCTGTGAAACGTGTGAAACACATAAATGCACTGTGGACACACCGCAGGTGTGCTGGATGTTGTAGCTAGTGACACACAGACTAACGACTGTTGTTTAAAGATTTATGGGTGTGTTGTTAAGATGCATTTATATGGACCTATTTACATAATGCAATATGCTTTCCACTTTTGTATGTATGTATGTATGCATGCATGTAATATGTATGTATAGGTTATGTATTATGTTTGCATATATATATGCATGTATGAATATGTATGTATGTATGTATGCATGCATGTAATATGTATGTATGTATGTATGTATATGTTATGTATTATGTTTGCATATACGTATGCATGTATGAATATGTATGTATGTATGTATGTATGTATGCATGCAAGTAATATGTATGTAATATGTATGTATGTATGTACGTATGTATGTATATGTTATGTATTATGTTTGTATATATGTTTGCATGTATGAATATGTATATATGTATGTGTGTATGAATGTACGTACGTATGTAATATATGTATTATGAATGTATGTACGTACGTATGTAATGTATGCTTGTACGTATGTATGTATGTATGTATGTGTCTGTGTGGGTGTGTTTGTCTGTGTGTATGTATGTGTGTGTGTGTATGTGTTTGTCTGTGTGTATGTATGTGTGTGTGTGGGTGTGTTTGTCTGTGTGTATGTATGTGTGTGTGTGTATGTGTTTGTCTGTGTGTATGTGTTATGCATGAACGTGGGTCACTGTTACCAACCAGCAGTAGGACCAAAAAATTGTAAAAATCAGCCATTGTGCCATGCAGATTTCTTCAAATCGGTATTGCAATATGTAATTTTTCTGGAAATTACAATTCGTGAATATTCAGCGAAATAGTAATTTCAGGGGGTTATTGTGCTTATTATAGCGGCTCGATGGGAGGTTTCTGTGCCGGAACCATAGCTACTGTCAAATGTTGGCACTGGATTTTGAACATACATTTCGGTAACCCTCTGTCACCATTATTATTTAATTTGTCATTACAAAAATTGATGAAAAGTATAAAAATGGTTCCTAGTGGTATAAAGATTGGCAAAGAACAGCTGAATGTATTCGCATATGCAGATGACATTGCATTAATTGGAAAAAAATGAAATAGAAATAAGAAAACTTTTTGTAGAAATGGAAAACATTGCCAGAAATTTCGGACTGCAGATAAACCAAGGAAAGACAAAATATATGATAGTGGAAAGAAAAAACAGTTTAAAGAAAAATAAAATAGGACAATCGAAAATAAAAAAAACTACAAATTAGAAAGAGTGGAAATTTTAAATATTTGGGAGTTATACTTAATGAAGATAACAATAACCAAATAGACTTGCAAGAAAGAATAAGAAACGCTTACAAAACATATTTTATGCTACAAACCTTTTTTAAAACTAAAATCATATCAAAGAAACTAAACTTAAGGCTAAACAACACAACAACAGACAAAACGTTAACAGGTGCATCAGAAACTGGGACACTAACGTAGAGAGATAGAAAATAATGAAATATTTTTTGAAAGGAAAGTATATAGAAAAATTTTAGGCCCAGTATATGACAATGAAAAAGAAAACTGGAAGATATTAACCAATAAAGAAATTTATGCAAGTGTTGAAAAGTCTACTATAATAGAGACAATAAGGTTAACCCTTTAAACGCAGAATTAAATCCCATCTGCCATTTGCTGGCATTATTAGGAGCTCACCATATTTTCGACGTTAGCAGGATAAGGGTTAAATAGACTACGTTGGTTTGGGCATGTACAGAGAATAGAAGAAAATAGAATTCCCCGAAGGGTATTATACATGAATTTTGGAACAACAAGATTGAGAGGTAAACCAAGAAATAGATGGTAAGATGAGGTGAGAGAGGATGGAAGAATAGTTGGTGAAGGAATGTGGCAGGAAAAATTATGTAACAGAAAGGAATGGAAGAAGTTCTTGAGAACGGCAAGGAATCGTCTCATTCTGCACATGCCAATGGAATGAATGAATTTCGGTACTGTCCATATACTGGCTGTGTGATTGATGCAGTTAGATTCTGATTTACTCGCGTCGTAGGGGCAAGTACCCATACAATATTTGTTACCATGGAATTCAAAATCTCTAGCCTGCTTGTCTAGTCTCCATAAACTAAAGATTAAAACACTGAAAACCGTAACTTGACCTCAAAATTATGTCGTCAAGTGGGCTTTGCCCCTGCTTGCTCTTCAAGAGTTCCACAGTTTGTATCTCGATCCGGAGACTGAAGTTGTCTGTAATTTTTTTCTGTATTTCCTGGCAAATGCCAAGATTGGGCCTCAGTTATGTTACAAAAAATTCCTGCCGCATAATTTCCCATTCATTACTCACTAATCATGCCTATTTTATGTGGCACATCAGAAGTGTCGTTCCTGAACACGTAAAAATAAATAAATAAGAATCTGACTTAAATTGGTGTCGCATTCTGAGTGAAGTAACTCGAAGAGTTTGATGGCGTTTCGAAACAAAATGCGTGAGAAGTTCTTATAATGAAACCAACCAGATGCACTAATTACTCAAATTTATTTTTGGAATAAAACTCTACATGTTTCGGACAGTTCCTCTGTCCATCATCAGGAGTTTTTCACTGTACACACAGCAATGGTATATGTCATACAAGTTTGGTGACAGCTTGCGAGCAAGCTGTCACCAAACGAAGAGAATGATTTATGGAGTTCATCTGATACTAGTGACGTGATTAAAGCAAGGGACAGCACAGAGGAGGAAGATCGGAAATGCATACAGTACTTGGTTCGAACACTTGAAGTGAAGAGCCAGCTTGGGTGGTCTGGGTATAGATGGGAAGTAAATGTTAAAGTAAGTCTAAAAGGAACAGGTTATGAGAGCTTGAACTGGATAGTTGTTCCCAACAGGGCGCAGCAATTCTTGCGGACCTCCCATTTTTGGCGGTCAGTGACGGTTTATTCAATACATGCCTGTTTTCTGTTGCGCTCCGTATGTACATGTGGCACGTGATTAGTTCGTAGGCGGGTAGGCTGGAGCATCCTAAAGGAGGTGTCAGAGTGAGTAAGAGAGATAGAGATAGAGAGAGAGACAGAGGCTGATAGATAACCCAAGTCAGTTACTAGGGGGATGCTGCCGGCGAAATTGGCGTAGAATCAATGGCAGTAGGATCTCAACAGGTCTATTGTTCAGCACAAGGGTTTATTGTTGACTGTGGCTTTCATACTAAGGGATCCCAGTGATGCATCTCTTTGTACCTATTTACTTGTTTGCTTTCATTTATGTTTTCATGCTTTCGTTTTGTGATTCAAGTCTATCATCTGTTTTTTCTTTGTTTCATCTTCATTTTGTAATGCTTTCTTCCATCCTTTCCTTCTATATTAATTTATTTCTTTATTTGTTCGTTGATTTTTCTTTATTTCGTTTTTACGTTTTCTATGTTTCCTCCGTTTTCCTTCCTTCTTTCTTTCTTTCTTGGCTCCTGTTCCTTCTGTAAGTTTCTTTCCTACTGTCTTCTTTTGATGTTTGTTCGTATTTCCCTATAGTTTTGTAACTTAGATTCAAGTTTATGCTTGATTTCAGACTTCCGCTGCTGTGGGTATAAACGATATATTCGCTCTTCTGGTATGTTACGCATAGTAGATTGGTTGTTAGTTAGGCCTACCAACCGATGTTTCGGGACGACCTATCGGTCCCCTTTTCAAGGGTTAAAGAGTCCAAGAAGAATTCAACTGTTCTGAGATGTTATGCTTTGTCGTTGGATGGGTACAACCCGAGGTTTCTACCTATTGTAGTGCCTTCATATTCATGACTGAGGAATCGAAGAAGACTGCCTGACCCTGTAGTTGAAGACATAACAATTCTTCGAAATATCCGGAAATGGACATCTGCACCTCCCAGATTTCTTGTATCTGCAGTAACGCCGCTGGGAGAATCCGAACTCTCGCAAGTACGTGACGTCAGTCTGTTCGAAACTTCTAGTCCATTTGTTGCGACCAGTGTGGAAGGAACCCGCAGTTCGATCTCAACAGCTGCTTGTAGGCGGCCTCTCCTTCCTGCTTCCTTCCACTGCTCACCATCTACAGCAATTACCGGACTCTCTATCAACGCATGTACCTCTGCAGAGGCAGCTCCAGCCCTAGGACGCGGCAGGTTTTTGAATTTATAGAAAGACACGAGACTAATAACATGAGATTTTAATAGAATGCTCACCGAAAAACGCCAACTAACGAAATACACATTTAACACAGAATAGCAATCATTTCGTTCAGTTGTAATTTTTTTCCTTCTTTGGTTGGACAGTGAATATAGTCTATATATATATATATATATATAAAGTATTTTTGTTTCCTGCTTGACCGAAAAGCGTCGGCCCAACGCTCGGCCAGCATCGCTTCATTCGCCGCGTGTCGGGGGGGGGGGG
>Ga0136643_10008270_pt1 | contig 15181 bp, 7 predicted proteins | sample TergutLab28metaG_FD_96883 | JGI IMG/M metagenome (GOLD analysis project Ga0136643, IMG submission 96883) | Labiotermes labralis P1 segment gut microbial communities from Petit-Saut dam, French Guiana - Lab288 P1 (version 3) (version 3) | ecosystem: Host-associated > Arthropoda: Insects >... | reverse complement strand
TGTCACAATACAAAACATGTACACCTACAGCTGTCACAATACAAAACATGTACACCTACCGCTGTCACAACACAAAACATGCACACCTACCGCTGTCACAATACAAAACATGCACACCTACCGCTCTCACAATACAAAACATGCACAACTACAGCTGTCACAATACAAAACATGCACACCTACCGCTCTCACAATACAAAACATGCACACCTACCGCTCTCACAATACAAAACATGCACACCTACAGCTGTCACAATACAAAAACATAACACCTACGGCTGTCACAATCAAAACATGTACACGCACCGCTGTCACAATACAAAGCAGGTACACGTACCACTCGTAATGCAAAACATGTAGAAACTGCAAATACTAAAGTCTACTCTCAGGATACTCGTCTTCAAACCTGCCAAACAGCGAAACAACAACGCTGTGGAAACCTCAAATTTCGCAGTTGCTACATTTCTAATTTAACGTGATTAGCTTACAGAGAAGAGTCTGTATTCATATTCGAAAAATGAAACCGTATCTTGGTATGCGATTTATAAATGTTTCCCTCTACATTTCATCACATTTAAAACAATTTTATTAGTGAAATTAATGTTTATGAATTTTGGCTACACTATTTGAAAAACATAGGATTAAAAGATATGGCCGCCAGAGAAATATCATGGATGCAAACATCTGCGCGAGGTCCAAGGTCATATTATGTGTAGGTGTATTTCCTATCTTGTTTGAATTTTGATTTAATGAAAAGTACATTGTGTTTTAAAGTGTGTTTTATGCACTGCATTACCATTACCGAATATGTTTTATTTGTTTTTAGCCTACACTGCTCGCGGAGGTTATTAAAATGCATATAGAATGTTAACCTCATATTCGTGTACTTAGAAACACAGAGTGAAATTCTATAAGTGTTCATTGTGTAGGAAATCAGTAATTTACTTCGGTACGTTTTATTATAAGGAAAGCCCGAGGGAAAATATACTTTCAGCTATTATGTGAGCTTTTGTAAGTGCATGTGTGTGTGTGTGTGTGTGATTGTGGGTAGGGGTGTCCAGATTGGGGGGGGGGGGGCGTCCCCGGGAAGTCCTTGCTGACTACGAAGATCGTTTAAACCGTAATATAAGCGAATTCCCGGTATTCATAATTCGACTGGAAATTCAGTACTTTGCCCAATAGCTGGCAGGGGGGTTACGTAGCTTGTCTCAGCGTTGGAAATATGAAGCACGTCCTACTGCTCATCACTATTATGAAGTGTGATACACGAAACTGTTACATTTAATATGAAGTATTAGCGGCTTCTTATATTTATTTAGAAATATGCTGTGCTGCAGAATAAATGTAGGCCGAGTAATGTGATGTTACTGCCGACATTTAACGTGAGGAAAACTAAACAAATTTGTAATTTCACGTAGTCTGAAATGGACTGCACCAAATTTATGTTTCTTACGGAAGAGGTGTCAGATGCTAATGGTAAAGCGATCCCTGTACAGGTCTATTACAGTCCCTGAGGTGTCCAGGTGGTAGAGGCTCCCAAACTTCGAGAAAATCGACACATGAGGTTGGTAAGTTTGTCAACCTTACGCACCGGCCGCCCCTAGCTCCACAGGAAATATTACTGGAAATCCTTTCATTTAGAGGCTGAGTCCGACCCTAGGGCCATATTACGAACGGAATGATTACGTCAATGAAAAAATCCAATAACACCATCGGGAATGAAACCCGCGGCTTTTCGGCTTGTAGCGCAGTGGTCAGATATTAATAAGAGTGCTTTGTATAGTTGCTAAATTATAACATTGACACAGACATACATCCTGGTAGACCCAAACTGAAGATGGGGTCACAATTTGTAAGAGGTTCAAGGCCGCAGCTGGTGATGACTTCGGAGAGATAAAAATGAAGGCACTGATCTACCTTGCCAAAGGGCCGGATTTGATAAAATTATGCTAGAGTATGGGAAGTGCAATACATTTCTTAATACAAACTTTAATAACCTAATGTGCTACTAAGGTGCGGGCGATAAAATCGAGAAGAATGAGATGGGCTGGGCATGTGGCGCGTATGGGTGAGGAGAGGGGGTTGTAGGGTCTTGATGGGGAAACCGGAGGGAAAGAGACCATTGGGGAGACCTAGGCGTAGAAGGGTGGATAATATTAGGACGGATCTTCAGGAGGTGGGATGTGGGTATATGAACTGGATTGGGCTGGCGCAGGATACAGACAGGTGGCGGACGCTTGTGCGTGCGGTAATGAACCTTCAGGTTCCGTGAAATGCGGGGAATTTCTTGACTAGCTGTAAACCAGTTAGCTTCTCAAGAAGGACTCTGCACCATGGAGTAAGTAAGTGAGTAATATGCTACTAAGAGTGGGCTTCTTATATAAAAATCGTACCATATTCTTGGGCTGCAGGTGCTCAAAGGACATTCTGATAGTTAGGGTACGTGCGGTATATTGATTAAGCACCTACTGCTAGGCCTTGAGAGTTTGGCATAGTATTAACAACCCTCAACCCAAAAATGTTCTGTGTAGTTAATTTTCCAGAAAGACGTCGTAAATGGACCAATTCTTTGGTAAACTGCTACGTACTTCCTATTTCCCACTTTGATTCTAGTCTTGACATCATACCGTCTGTTCTGTCTTTGGGAGCCGGGATAGTGTAGTCGGTACAGAAACTAGCTAGGTGCTAGACGGTCGGCGGTTCGAATCCCAATAGGGGCAAGAAATTTTCCACTCTCCAAAATACTGAGAACGATTTTTGGCCCACCCAGCCTCCTTTCAATAGGTACCGGGCTTCTTTCTAGGGAGTAAAACCACCGGAGCGCCAGGTTTTCCATTCACCTCCATCTTATTGCCGAGGTTAAGAATGAGTGGGGCTAGGGGCTCTACGTCACCTCCCCTATACGCCTTCATGGGGTGGACAGGGACGACTTCACTTATTAACTTTAACTATTATATTTTCAGCCCACTAATGAGGTACACACTGAGGGTGTAATATTTATTTTCTCAATGAAGGAATAAGAGACCTCCCCCCCCCCCACGTGGCACAACATCCTTAGCCCTGCTCATTTTCAAGGCTTCACGATCGCACTCAGACACACCACACTCGTTAGGACTCCTCTGGACGAGTGATCAGCTCGACGCAGACATCTGTACCAGAAAACACACAACATCCACAAGAGACAATTATCCGTGCCCCCGGCAAGTTTAGAACCCGCAATCCCAGCAAGCGAGCGGCCGCAGACACACACCTTAGACCGCGCAGCCACTGTCATCGGGAAAAAGTACGAGATAGGTGAACAAAATAACGACTTCAGTTTAAATATTGGTACAGACGTTCAGTTTTCATTCCTCCACGTTTACTGTCACGATATATCACTATATCACACACTGATGTTTCTATAACGCAGCTGCGATACCAGAGTCTCTTATTTGTCTTTCCAAGAGCCTAAATCAAATTGCACCGCGCTGAAACACATGCAATGGGGCTTCATCGCACACAAGACAACGTGCTGCTAATATTCCAATGCAAACCCTTCATGTTTATTTTGCACTTGAGAAATGAGGGAAGTACGTATTCATTCTGTTTTCTCCTTAATGATGAGTGATGAGGAAGGGAATGATGTGGAGCTAGAGGGAGGGGGAACTAGACATCTCTGCGACTGAAGGAAAACTTCAACCACTCAAAGTCAGAGAGCTCAATTTGCATAATTACTGCTCAGGTCTCCCCTACCCACCCAGTGTAGCATCGTATATGGCTTTTACCCCGGCTTTGCCTCGATACTATTCTAAAATACGGACCCTTTTATCGAAAAGTTATAATCCTTTCGTTTTCCAAGGAAAGAAATTAGGAGAAAGAGAGAAAAAAACTTTTTTACATTTGGGATTAAAACAAAGAGAACACGGACCTTAACTTGATACAAGACAACGGAGCGTAGAACTACTTAAAAGAGGAATGAACTGGAGGGAGGTGGAAGAAGACATTTGTTTCAAAATTTCACCACTTCATCTGCCAGCTTTGTTTAATTGGGTATGGAAACTATTCCTAGTATTCCATTTTCTAGAGATGACATCTGATACATTTCTCAACAAATGAAACATTTAATACGTGAGATCTTCGATATGAAGGGACAAACACTAAGATCTACAAACAAAATATCCTTCAGGAATAAAGGCAAAAATACGATAAGAAGTAACAGTGCTTACTTTACCATCTATACATGTACATCCCCGTGACTAAGTACGCATAAAAGGGGACTGTAACGTTGCTATTGTGATTTATTATATGCCAAAACACGAGGAAGTATTCAGAAAGGAAGGTACGTTTTCGCGCGGTTTTACTTTTGGCCTTAGACGGGAATTAGTTGTTAGATTCACGCTCACGCTCATGCTGCTTGAATCTCACGGATATACGTATGAGGCTGAACTGATATGTTTGAGAAAACAAAATTCCCTTTTCAGTAACGGACCGAATGTGTCCTCCAATTCTTAGGCTGTAATTTAACTAACGAAGAAAGAATATTGTCGCATCTCTGAACAATTAATACCTACACCTGACTATAATTTTAGTTCTATGGGCTTAGTATTTTATTATTTCCTAACCGTTTAAAGCCTAGTGGTTAATTTGTGCACCACCAGGCTCAACACTCAAAAATTCTACGTCCTTCTCACGGCTTGTTTCTGTATTCTTTTTAAGGATCTCAGAAAATACAGCTATTACTTCTCTACACAAACCTAACTGACTCTACTTAGAAACGTTTGCGACATTGTGAAAACCACCAATTGTTTTATCATGACTGACTGCAGGATGCAAAATTCGAACGCTCCTCTTTAAGGCCACGATGTCATGTTACAAGTACATTTAATGTCTTTTTTATAACCGGGATGGGTGTGATTACTGCGCGACAAGAACTGAATCTTTAAATATCACTCAAATCGGACCCGGTCTTCAAAGGATTAATATAAAGTTCCTATTCGTCCTTCTCTAGTCAAGGGCCCTAATTCCAGGCTGTAATATTTATAAAACTTTAAACTCAGATAAATGCCAATAAAATTAACGCTGTGCGTGAAACAGCTTAGGTCTTGGGTTTGTTGACGTCCTTTTCTGCTTAGATTATCTATAGACCTATGGCAGTGATGAGATGATTAATGACCAAGACGTTAAAGGAAGAGATCGCGATCTGCTTTCCTAAGTTAGACCTACTTTGCTGACATTAATGTGAACGAAATTACCAAAATTATGGGACAGTTTAATTAGAATAGCCCGTCTCTTGACCGAGATTTGAACCTGGATTCTTCCGAATGCGGCAGCTGGAGTACTCAGCATTCAACTGCGACATTATGTGAGTGAGGAGTCAATAATGATTACGATAATGATAATAATGATGTCATTAAAAGATGGGTCTTATATGAAAGGAACTGAGTTTCAACCGGAATGGGTCTTCGACACATCGTTAATGTTACAGATTTAGACTGTAAGTGTTTCATTACACAAAGATGAGCGACCTGAAGTGAAAGAACAGACACTGTGCTTTGTCTTAGTAATGTCAGATTCCGAAATGCTCTTACATAGCACGTGGGTTACGAAGTACGTAGGGTGAATTTTTCGAACATGCGGAACACAAAAAATCCATTGGTCACATTTTCATTTTATAGTTTTCCTCTAAATTTCGACTTTATGGATAATAAAACAGAGTGACAGACTAGGCAGTGACGCCTGTATGATCACACGGCATGCCGCAGAGCTCAGTCAATCCTTGGTTATAATTCAATGGACCACTCAAGCAAGAAGTCTGCGTGTGATGATGGCGGGGAATGCTATCCCAAAATGGCATGCCGTTAATGCCGTCTCGACACGCAAGCACCTTGCTCCAGCAGAACACTTTTACAAGAATGGGATGGCGAGATTTTGCTCCTTTTCTCCCCCTCTGCTTCCACCTTTTGCTCTCCAGATTTTAGGTATGGGAACGCTCATGCAGCAACACTGTGCACTGTGCTGGGGACATTGTGGCTTTACAGCACAGTCACTTCCATTGCTATTTTATTAGCCTATGTAACAACTGTTTTCGCCGGTCCCGGTGGCCGCGCGGTCTAAGGCGTAGGTCTGCGGCCGCTCGCCTGCTGAGACTGGGGGTTCGAATCCCACCGGGGGCATGGATGTCTGTCTGTTGTGAGTATTGTGTGTTTTCAGGTAGAGGTCTCTGCGACGGGCTTATCGTTCGTCCAGAGGAGTCCTACCGACTGTGGTGTGTCATTGTGGATGATCTAGAAACCTCGTGAATTAGGAGGTCCTGGACCACTGGGGGCTGTTGCACCAAAATAAAAAGACTGTTTTCAATTAATGAAAGGATAGTTACAGATTATATTTAGAAGAGAAGGAGAGATATACTGAATGACCAGATTGCAGTCGATGACACACACGAAAGTATGAAATGGTTCAGACTAGTGAAGATGGCGCGTTTTTGAACTAACACGGAGAAATATGCTAGCTACAATTTCGAATAATGATGAAGACCTAAGTATAGACAGTGACTGGAGAGTTTACAGTTGACCTTGCAGTTGCATGCGCTGGGTAAAGCCGGCCATCACTTGCTTGTGAACTGTAACCGATGTATTCCAGAAAATAAAAAGCTGAGGTGCAGTTGTGTTTTGTGCCTAGAACATGGTACATTTTCTGTAGTGTTCTATGGGATTTGTGCGTAATATGCCAATAATTGTCCAACAACATGCAACTATACACAGTTGTTTTTATATCTGCAAACCGCTCTACATATTTCGGGTGGTATCTCCACCCATCATCAGGAGCACATATCACTGTATCCACAGCATCTGGCATTAGTGAAACTGTAACTGCAACCTGTCGTGAACGTGACTGGACGGGAACTGAGTTCCAGTCACGTTCACGACAGGTTACAGGATGCAGTTACGGTTTTACTAATGCCAGATGGTGTGGATACAGTGACATGAGTTCCTGATGATGGGTGGAGATACCACCCGAAACATGTAGAGCGGTTTGCAGATCTAAATAAACTGTACATGGTTGCTTGTTGTTGGACAATTATTGGCATATATTTCACGATGCACGGAATGTAAAAAGCTGTACATAAACTTGATTTTGTGCTTGATATTAACAAACATAACAAATGACGACCAGTGGAAAAGAACGTCAAGCAGTGACAGAAAACCCGTTTGAGAGAATCAATATATTTTCCTTCGACCATCGTCGCGAGCGTCAAGGGAATCTACCTGAACGCTGTGGTTTTCAATGAAAACGAAAGGACTTATAGGTGCAAAGTAATGATAGCATATATCACGATTGATCTCATTATTACTTTATTAAACGACTTTATTTTAGTTTCGGGAACTCTCTTTTCTTTCTTTTATTCTACACTCTACTCTTCTATTCTCCTCTCTTCTCCTCTGTCCCGTTTTCTTTTCTGTTACTCCTGCAGGCCTTTAAAATCAAGCTCAAAGCAGAACCGCCAAATAAATCTCAATAAATAAAATATTGTTGAAGTAACCCTTGTTAAATTGTGCTACTCCTTAACAGGCCAGAGGCACGCGGTTCCGCAGTTGTTTGAGGCACTGCACTACAAGCCGGAAGGTCGCGACTTCCATTCCCGATGATGTCATTGGAATTTTTCATTGGCATAATCCTTGCGGCCGAACTATGGCCCTTGGACCGACTCAGCCTCTAACAGAAATATTTCCTGGGAGGGCAAAGGAGACCGATGCGTAGGACTGACAAACTTACCACCTTCATGTGATTATTGCAATGCAGTCTGAGAGCCTCAACCTCCTGGAACCCTCAGGGCCTGTTCAGACATGTAATGGAATTGCTTTACCTTTACCTTAGCAGGCTTGTAATATGACTGTGGTTATTTCAAAAGTATTATACATTGAGACGTATTTACTGCTTTATATGGGTCTCAGTCTGAATACGGACAATGACGATATGAAAGAATTTACATGGCTTATGATCGAATTGCAGACTTTATTCTTACGGACAACAAAGGCCGAAATCCATCATGCCGACTTTTCATGCTTTTATTCCACAGAGAGCAGGTACACTGCAAGACTGGTATCTAAGTGTCCGTATTTTTTAACGTACGAAAACTGCTAAATTAATTTTATACAGCCTCGTATTTGGGGTATGTGTTAAGTGGAAAATCGAACCAACGAAATTTTCGGCTTATCTGTCAGTTACGACAAAACTGTGTATGACCTTCGAATTATTGTTTTAATTTCTGAGAAAGAGGCTAAGATGCAAAAGTCAGTATTTACTTTTCCACAAACCCCCCCCCCCCCCCCCCCCCCAAAGACACGATTTAAGGCCTGAAGATTCCTTTGTACATGTTTCTTAGTCTGGTCTCATCTCACATCCTGCAATAATTTAACTAACTAACGTCACTGAGCAGAGTACTGCTTGAGAATCTGACACTTAGTCGGGTAAGAAATTCCCAGTTTCTATTACAGAAAGTGTGCCTGCATTATCTTTTTCAACAACTGAAAACTGACTGCTTTTGTTTAGGAGAATATGCTTCGAATACTGGACCGAAGGCCGTCTATTTAACATAATATTCGTCCTACATAATTGGAGAGTATTTTTTTTTATAAAATCCTAATTTGACACTAAAGGTCACCTTCCAATTTGTGTTATGTAACTTGTGAAATTGACAAAGCTTCGATTACATCAACCACAATGCAACAAGAAACAACAGTACCAAAAACAACAATGTATGAATTCATGTTTGTAAAGAGAAATACGCCTGTAGTTTTACCAAGCCACTACCTGTCACGTTCTTTAACTTTAAAAAAACGGACTTTTATGAAGATAAGTGAATAAGAAGCACATAACAAACCATCTAAAAAGTGCATTGATTGCTGCCATAAAACCCATTTTTGTTCACGGCAACTGAGCGAAATCCTGATTCGAGAGAAGTATTTGCACCACTATTGGAACAGGGTCTCCAAATTTTCGATTATGTTAGATCTCAAGAGCTTCTATTCGTAAAACAAAAACTTTTTAAGGCAATTTTTGAGTGCACTGCAGATGAAGTTTGGTTGGCGACCGTGGGAATTCTGAATTTGGCTGTAGCTTTTCGGTTTAATTCCGACGTCGGAAGTGAAAATTTGAACGTCGATGGAACAAGTACAACTAAAATTTATGAAAATGTAAAATGTTAGAAATTGCAAACGAGTCAAATGATGATTTTTACGGGATAAATGTAATGTGGCCGTTACAAGCGGTGGTAGAAATTGTATATATAACCCTTTAAAGACGAATGGCAGACGGATTTATTTAAAAACCCAGTCCGTACCGCGCTGTAAACACTTTTCATGTCGGTTATAAAAACCAATCCGTTTGTGATGTAAGTGGCATAAGTCGCTGTTTATTCACAGAAAAAATTTAAAACACACAAATACAGTGCGTGGGCAGAGCGTACAATTCTTGAATGTTAAACATGTTGGTACATCACCTAAACAGTACACTTTAAAAGGTTAAAGGGGTGATCTTAGTAACTGACCAACTTAATGCACAAATTCTTGTTTTATAATAAGTTTATTATATGCCTCTACATGTTTCGAGCACTATTGTGTTCATCATCAGGAGGTCAAAATTGTATTATACAGCATCTGGTACCATCACACTCTGTAGGTGGCCGTCCGGTGCACAGGTTGGGAGAGGATTCTGTGCACCGGACGGCCACCTACCTAGTGTGATGATACCAGATGCTCTACAATACAGTTTTGACCTAATGACGAGCACAATAGTGCTCGAAACATGTAGAGGAATATAATAAACTTATTATGAAACAAGAATTTATGCATAAAGTTGGTCAGTTACTAATATTATACTGAGCAGCACGGTCAATAAAACATCAACATTTAAAGGAGTGGTATAGCACTGTAATTAGGGACATATGTGTCGAGTTAAAATTTGAACCGAACCCCATAGCCGCGCGGTCTAAAGTGTGAGCTTCTGGCCGCTCGCTTGCTGGGATTGTGCGGTCGAATCCCGCCGAGGGCATGGATGTCTGTACTGTGTTGCCAGGTAGAAGTCTCTGCGACGGGCCGATTCTTTGTCCTGAGGATTCTTACCTAGAATGTTTTTGTGTGGGTGTGTGTGTGTGTGTGTGTGTGTGTGTCGTTCAGTGTGATGAGGTGCAACAATGACCCTCTACAACTACAAAGGTAGAAAGGGGTCAGACTAAGAAAGAAAGAAACTTAAGATTTGATGAAAAGTGGATGTAACAAGGCCTTTCAATAAAATTTGGAAGTTTTAACCAACAGAATCGACACAACAAACACCAGATAGTTATTTAATTGCCAGATCCATATTGAGTTATTTAGAAGAACAAATGAAAGCAACGTTTATATTCTACAGCAGGTTTAGATTCCATGTACCACGGATATAGATTCCTGAGAAAATATGAACCGACACAGAATTAATCGATGTAAGTTCTTATCTCTTCTATTCATTTCATGATCGTACAGCCGAAATGAAAATACAAATGCTGATGATGGTAGGAATAAAAACGGGTAAAACAATTCTTCCGCATAAGGCTAGGCCCTTTCATTTATAATGATTTAAAATTATATTTTTTTACTGCTTTCAGTTGCTTACTGATCTAATTTTGCAATTCCAACCATAAATTCGAAACTGAATGAAAAAGAAAAATTAACTTAGGGTTAATTTTAAAATAGAGAAATTTTATTTTGTTCTCAGTGTCTGTACGTCTACTTCAGTTTATCTGACAGAAACAATGCGGTGGTTCTGAAGAGAATTTGAGGTGGAATAAACATACTTTTCACTTATGTGGAATGAAAACTTCATAAATCTCTTCTTTGTCTCCGAGGCAACAAATCCCGCAATGTCCCTTGCGTGATCCTGCCTCAAGCAGTTCCGTTGTTGAATATTCTACCCTCATCAGCTTAGGTAGTCTCTCCGAAAAGCCGATTCGAGTGATTCCTGGGGAATAGTAAAGTCCTTGACATACGAGAGAAGGAAAAATACACTGGACTGGCAGGACAAACAGGTCGACACATTGAAAATCGTCTCTTAGAACGTCTCTTTAATGACGATCCTTCAACAACAGAGTTTAAATAATATTAATTATGCTGGACAATTTCAACTGTAAGAGGTGTTTTTGGTAATAGCCTACACGATGCCATGAGCAATGGTTCCTGCTTTCGTCTTCATATGATTTGTTGACATTCATTCTTTCAGTCTCGCATATTAGTTGCATGCGCGGATCGAAAATGGATCCTTTAACCATTATAATTACACGCTTAACATCGCAGCAGACGGGCGACTTACTTAGTTGCAATTTGCTGTAAAATATTTGTACTTCTTTTTGCAATAAACGAGCTTTGTGGAATTTATTTTTAAACTGGAGTTACACTTGAGAGTAAAACTCGTGCAAGTGTCTCTCAGCTACTCTCGGGAGGTGCTCGCTCACGTGTGGCCATGGAAACTCGCGGACAGTCGGCTTGAGAGCACTTGTGAAGTAGGGCAATACTGCTTCTCAGCTGCGATCTCCAATAGACCAGGAAAATCGGTATAACTACGAATAGTGTGGGAGCAGCTGCATGAAAAGCGACTCGGGAAGGTGTTGACGAGATTAATAAGTTTATGTATAGCATGAGCGGGGGTTTGGTGCAACAGGTGCATACATTATAATGATCGCGAAAAAAAACCCACTACTAAAATTTATCGATAAACCCACAAAATCTGAAATCAATTTATTACATTGTTCTGCATGCACTGTATTGATGACCTCTAAAGGTACCTTTCTTGTGTGAAATAGACTAGTAATTTATAAATTGCGTGCACTATGTGTTCATTCACCTCCTAGTCTCTCTGACGAGAGGTCCAAAGCCTCTTCCAAAACATTATGTATGTAAACTTGAAAATTTTCTACAGAAGCAACGATCCTAACTTTTAGTTGGGTGATTCGCCTTTCGAATATCTCTCGGGACACCGACCATCCTCCATTCTTTTCTTAATTTATTTTAGACAAAATCCAAGACAGAAAACCTAGCTCAACTTTACACATGTATATCGTATCAAATTCATAGCCTGGTTACTAACAGCGTCATTACATAAAATACAAGGAAATACATAATTGCAACAGGTTAATTTTGTTGTAATGTGTATCATGTGTAATGTATATATTTAAATGTTTACAGAACTTATATTTATTCGCTCATATGACCTATATATTTTTAAATAACTTATATGCAATATATTCAACCTCAACTTTAACCCAAAATTTTGTTCTTATTTCTTCTAACTAAAGCCACAATACGAAAGCAAACAATTTTGTTTCGCGAAGGCCAGCCTTTTCTGGCCAGTGACTGAACGGTGCTGAACCTCCTCAGTTCACGCCAGCTGATTCGGCGGCCGCCATGTTCTTACTCTCAGAACTATCAGAAAATCTCTCGCACGTGTAAACGAAAATTTCATAGTCTAAGGTTTCTCGCCAATCCGCCGCTCTCAGAGCACTCGCCGCGAGCTAGGTCACCAGGCGTTACTCTCACATCTAAACACCGTTGCTAGATACTCGCAAGTGGACCCACGACGGTTTACTCTCTCGTGTATACTCAGCCTTATTTTTTATGGCGAATGGCCTAAATTAATTCGGTTACTGGAATTTGTAATTGCTCATTGACTGAAGAGTAGGCGTGTCTGATAAATACTACGTTTTGGTAGATAGCTTCACTGGAGTTCTCGGGAGACTCTTTCTCATGCAGTGTTGTTTGATATAATGCCAACTGTCGTGATAATATCCGACAGCTGCTGAGTTTAGTCATGTAAAAGTATGGAAGAAAAAATTCCTCAGTGAATTAATGAATAGTCAGCATATAGCTGAATTGTACATTTTCTTGGTAGAATGGGAAGGTACTAGGAAATTGACGCGATATATTTCTATAATAGGGAGAAGTTAAGGTAAAAGAAAGGCAATATTCATTGTGTGTATGTCAAAAAGACGTGTGGGGTATACAGGTCAGTTCTCTTTATTTTGAATATCGGTACCCTGTCACTCCACAGATGGGGACAGTGTCGGTACCCGCTGAATAGAAGCAAGTGTTGGAGACGAAGAGGAACTGTGAAGGAGCGTGGTCGATGAAACTACCCACGATCCAGGCTTGCCAAAAGATTTATCAACTGCGTCCAACATTCGAGTAAAGGTAAAGGTAAAGCAGTCCCATTACAGGCCTGGACAAGCCCAGAGGGTTCCAGGAAGTTAAGGTTCCCAGATTTCGTGACAACGGCACAGGATGGTGGTAAGGTTGTCAGCCTTACGCACTTGCCGCCTTTACCACCAAGAAATACTCCTGGTACTCATTTCTGCTAGAGGCCCAACATTCGAGTACTAGAGATAATCAATCAGTTCGGTGTAAAATATCTGTTTCTAGCAAGGAGTTTGATTAGCTGATAAGACGTGGTAATAAAACGAATACCCTTTTCTGGTTCTGAATACTTGATACGAATGCCTCGATCATACAAGAGCACTGAAAGGCCCTTCAGTATCTAGGCCATCATAGTGAGGTTACCAGAACTTGTGGGATAATAACTGTAAAAGTAATATAAATTTTGCGTCATTGGCACGTTAATAATTTTAAGTTATTCCTATTATGTAATGTTTGGTGTGATAATGTTAAGTGCCAAATTTCACATGTCCAGTTGGTTCATTAGTCAGCATCAAGAAACAGGAAGAAATGATATACCGCGGCCACGACGATGATTTTTTTGGCTTAAACCAAAAATGTCGCCATAAAATGTGCATATTTTACCACAATCCGTGTACATACAGGGGTGCTGATAAGTCCTTAGCCCGACCAGGAAGGAAACAAGTTAATATGTCTTTCAGAAAGGCGCGAATTTCCTTCGGCGCCTTGCTTTGCAGGAAAAAAAGAGCTTGATGACAGCCCACGTCTCGTTGTTGTTGAAATCGCGCGCGTCCCTGAAATGTTTCCGAGCTTGTGTCCTTCCTGGTCGGGCTAAGGACTTACCAGCACCCCGGGGTGCAAAGTGTCAGAATCACGCAACAAACAACGTAAATACTTCTATTGCAGATTTCCTAACACGGAATACCGAATGGTGAATGAATCGATCGCTTTGACACTAATATTGCGGTCCGTCAAGTACTGTACATGGACTGACTCAAAAGTTAGTGTGGGGACAAACCGAGACTGTCACAACGCTTTTTATCTGTCATATCTTTCGTCACGTACCGTACGTTGAGTCGGCAACATAACCAATTAAAATTTACACACGACTTGAAGAAAGTTGTACGATCGCAAGGACAAATATTTTACAAAGGAACTAAATGCAAAACAGGACGGGGGACAATTTTGTTATTTTAAAAGCCGTGACACAAATACTTAGTTCATAGTTTACACTGCAGTAGATAGATTTTCAAGGGATTCGCAAATTTTATTTTGTGTATAAATAAAAACGAGAAAGAACGCTCGTGAAGAAAGCTTATTTCAAACACATGCGCGACCGTGAAGGACCCATTCAAGAGCTCATGCCTACAAAATAGGGAAAAATTTTGTATAATAGGAGCAAAAACATTGCAGAAAGAAAGGAAATTTGTACTCCGACATTGCAAAATGTCGTACATGCAGTTTCACGAAATTACCCTTCTTAACGTCCTAATCCTCAGTTACTGTAATTAAACCTACGCTGAAGATTAAAGTCTTATATCAAGTTATGTTGTTGTCACTGGCTATGGCCCCGACGTTTCGAAAGATGTTACTGCTCTCATGTTCAGGGTTAAAGAGTTCTGTCCCAAGACTTGAAGTCTCGAAATGTACAAAAGAAATACACCATCATTTCCTAAGTGGGAATAGAGGCAAAGCTCCTCGGATTCGGCAGTGCTAGGCGGTGAGGTTTTTCCCAGGGAATTTTGAATATCCAGTGGATAAGAGACATTTCACCTTCCATGACGACGTGAACAAAACCCTGGTCTTTCAAGCAGTAACCAGTTACTAATCTGAACGAGCTGCACAAGTTCATTATTCCTTCGTTGCAGATACACGTAGGCTGTAGAATATTGTTTCGCTCTTTGAATTATGTCTTTCTTTCGCTGAAGTTCTGGTAGAAACGGATGTGCTTAGATCTACGTTTTTTTTCTTTTTTTTTTGGGGGGGGGGGGGGGGGTTTGAAGTTT
>Ga0136643_10008266_pt1 | contig 15186 bp, 8 predicted proteins | sample TergutLab28metaG_FD_96883 | JGI IMG/M metagenome (GOLD analysis project Ga0136643, IMG submission 96883) | Labiotermes labralis P1 segment gut microbial communities from Petit-Saut dam, French Guiana - Lab288 P1 (version 3) (version 3) | ecosystem: Host-associated > Arthropoda: Insects >... | reverse complement strand
ATTAAATTATCCGGTCTTTCATAAAAAGGTTCCGTTGTTTTTTGAAGAAAAGGGAGGAAATGCTTCCAAACCCCCCCCCCCCCGCCTTCCACACCCTACCGGTCTATCAAGCTCCGCTAAATGGAAACTGACCACTTCGGTTTGAAATCGAGAAAATTATGTGGAAATGGGAGACATACGGTTTGTTGCCTGCGTATGTGTGTGTGTGTGTGTGTGTGTTTAAGTAAAGGAGAAGACATGTGGATACACGAAGAGGTCGTAATTGTTGGTTCTTTAGTTTGTACTGTTATAAAACGACGTTCTGGAATGAAGCAACGACGGCTGACTTTCTGCAAATATTTCTGTATGGCGACTCGAGTTATGAACCTTAAACTATTACAAGTCATTGACGATAATGTCAGTAATACTCAACTGTAGAGTTGCATGCCCCCCCGAAATATTCTCAGTGATAAACTACTGCGTATACTAAAGAAACGGTCCATGTATTGGACGCTGGTTCTCATCTTATACACTCCACCTACTCAAAGATCAGCCTCAAGATGGCCCTAATTTTGCGCCGAAACATGTAGCTGGAATTACAACATAATATATCTAATAAATTATAAAGTTGTGCATAACTGTACTATGTACATATTACACACACACACACACACACACACACACACACATATATATATATATATATATTACATTTTAGCAAATTCAACACAACGGGGCTGTCTCACTTAAACAAAATTGGAGGCCCAGGTTCGATCCTATGCCAGTGAATGGACATAAAATGTTTGTGTAACGCAGAATGTGTCTGTTCTTGCCTCTCAAGGGTAAAGTGGAGATTCGAGGTTTTAAAGCTATATTGAATGGGATTTTCATTGTTCGGCACGTACCCGATGACAGCGTAAGCGAATATGGTGGCCAGCGTATGGTTCGTACACCTGAACGTGTCGTACGAATCACAATCTCGGCCTCGCATATTTCACAGCAGTTTAAATCTATATGGAAAAAGTTACAGAATTACGGACTACAGGCTACATTCACGGAGAAGCATAACCCTACTGCTAGGCTCCCTGAGGCCTGTACACTACAGCACTCACTCTGCTTACAAATGACCACACAAAATTTAATTCAACATGACGTCAACTGTTGTTGTCCTGGTAACTTACTAAGCAACTGATAGCAAAAAGTGTACCTTGGTACACTTCCCGGATTTGAAAGGATATGAGAAATCTAAGTAAGAATGTCGTAGCACACCGGATATCTTCCACCACAGACTGTACATAACATAAGCATAAAATTACTTTCGTGATAAAACCGAGGGGAAAATACGTGACGTAGAAAAGAAAAACTTTCTTAACTTGGAAAATGTTACAGCAGGCATCGCCATAATTCCCTTGAAGAAAGTGGATGGTAGAGAAGGAAGAGCAGGAAGTAAATGTTCCTACAGATTGCTGATAATGAGCGCAACGCATATTGCTTCCACCAATCACCGCAAGATGGCTTTCAGCGCACACAAAGCGTTCACAAAAAATAATAAAGAGCAAAACATGGCTCTTCTATTAATAATAGATTAAGAATGCGCGAGTTAAAATGTACCAACACTTTTTATACGAATCATTTCGCAATCTTTCAAGAAAGTTAATTACTTGACTGAGTGACTGAGTACAGAAATTAAAATGCGGCAGTTTAATGCATAGTCTTTTTAGCTTAATATTTCTTTTTCAGTAGTTCGACAAGTTCTGCGCCCACAGACCCTCTGTGTTTAAAAATGAATTTGTAATTAACATAAACTCTCTTGAGAGAGTTACAGTGATGAGGACTTGAGACGGCTAAGGGGAAAATCACACCAAAGAAAGCTTCATCATTTCTAACGTTTATCTAACAATTTCGGGCTACGTGCGGCAAGAATGATGACGAAGATATGGGCATAATACGCCATGCCAGCTATTGATATGGTTGTCGGTCTATTCTATCTGTGCCAGGTATGTATCATTATCATCATCACGTATCTGACATGGAGTTGGGCCACTTGTTGACCCGTTCCGGTCTCACGTACCCAGAAGTCTCTTCAAAGGTCTACCATGATTCCTTCTGCCAGCTGGGGAGTAGTGTTTCATTACCCTGGGTAATCTATATCGAGGCATTCTACTTACATATTGTATCCAGCTTCTCTTGTATTCCTGTAATTTGTCCAAATTTGGTGTTATTTTTAACTCCTTTGTCAACTATGCAATTGCATTAAATGCTTGGACGCATCTTATTTTGCTTCTACCACAGTCAAATAACAACACAATTTCGTTTATATTTATTTTTGAATTAATCCTTAACCAAGGCTGTCATTATAGCGACATTTGACACCGCGTCACTGGGAAAATGGAATTTGGCATTTCGGGGAAGTAGAATGTCCGTCTTGAGAGGTCGGGTTCCGATTAGCCAATGACGCAGCCTCCTTCCCAGAAAATTGGAATCCTTATTTGCAACGCTAAAAACCTCTAGACTGGCAAATTTTATTTACTTTATATGAAAAATATACATGTTTAAATATATTTTTATACAAATTTGTTGTTCAGGTAGCCATACATCGTGATGAATTCTTATAATAAAACCAACTAGATGCACTAATTTCTCAAATTTATTTTTGGAATAAAATTCTACATGTTTCAGACAGCTCCTCTATACATCGTCAGGAGTTTTCACTGTACACATAGCGATGGTATATGTCATACAGGTTATGCTGACAGCTTTTGAGCAGGATCAGGACGTTCCGTCTTGATCCTGCTCACAAGTTGTCATCAGACCTGTATGGCATACACCATTGCTATGTGTACAGTGAAAAACTCCTGACGATGTATAGAGGAGCTGTCTGAAACATGTAGAGTTTTATTCCAAAAATAAATTAGAGAAATTAGTGCATCTAGTTGGTTTTATTATAATAATATTTTTACACTTTTGTCACCTTCGGTATAACCCATTTTCATTCAATGTTTGTCTGAATGCCATCAATTAATGAAACGTAAGCAAATGTTGTTTTAAATACAGACATGTAATTAGCACTGTTGTAGTACGTTGCTAGGAATCAACGAAGCATAAATCTAGTGCACTCTAAGACAGGAGAAGTCTGAAGAAAATTGAAATGTTTAGGAATATGTTAAAATCAAAAGAAATTTTAAAATTTCAGCAGTCTTGGCATTTTTCAAGCTAGCTCTAGAATACATGTATTGGATGTGTTATTCATAATCACATATTCTCCTGGACCTAATTAAAGCAGGAGGACTGATAGTAACATTAGGGGTTTTTTCATATTGTGCTTATTTGCTGTCTCCGGCGCTGAAAATTTCGTTTTGATATGATTGTTCCTTACACTCAACAAACTCGTTGTTATTAAAATCCAGTTTATTTCAATTGAACGTGCACATCTGTCAGAATTTATACGTCTTTACGTCAACCTAATATCTATAATATTAGTCCTCGAGTTTCAGACACTATCCCGTTTATCTGTTTGTAAATATAAAGTTCTTCCGTATTTATTTTTGTGTTTTATTTTTGTCCCTTTTCTTCCTTTCCTTTTCGTGCTGATTATATAATTAGCACGATCAGACTAATCATCTATTTGCCGAGTAACACCACTGTAAGGAATAGCTATTTATTCTATTTGTATTCACTACAACTTGCTTCGGCCTTCATCACTTTGTTGATTTACAACTGCATAAAACGAACTGTCAGTTAGAGGCCTCTTCTTCAAGTCTAATGTGTACAATGTCCACGGTAGGAAATATTGAAAGAAGGAACGTAATAGGTCACGGAGAGGCTAGTGGTGTCGAAGTTGTTCTGCTTGGAACGTATGATTAATCTGATATAACAAAACATCAGGGAATGACGACATTCAAATTTAATTTGTATGATTCACCAAGTAAACGGCAAAAAATATTGCCCTTCTCTTACAGAAACTGTTGGCCTACGCGTGTAAGATCGAAATTTTATAAACTTTAGTTTTTTAATGTTGACTTTAAAAATCGAAACTGTCCTTCCGCTCGATGCCCTTCAGCGGCAAATACCATCAGCAAGGATACTGATATATTCAGTGGAATTCTGATCTCGGTTAATGATTTGTTATTATCTGATACTTTTACTAAATAATTCGGAAATCCTAAGCAGAACTTATGCAACTAAAATTACATGTTAGCTATAGTTTGAATGCAGCTAGGCAATTTAAAATACATCTCGCATGTTTTGCCGCTTACGACACTGTCACTGTGATAAACGCTTTAAATTATACCATATAAACCTCAGATCCTTTAGTAAATATAACGTGTGTGTGTTCTGTATATCAGCTTATGTTAATTTTGTATATTTTGTGCTAGTTTCATAATTGGCTGTATGCTGGTAATAGAACACGTTAATAAACGAGTAACTAAATGGAAATGAATTATTTTTAGTGTTTTTACAATATGTACTAATATTGGTGCAACGCTAAGCGCATCATTGTGAAGGTGTGGATCGAATTGTTATCGGTTTAGGATAAGAACCAGAAGCAGGTTCTAGTGAACAGTGCAATGGAAATTCTGATTTCATAGAAGATGTGGATGTCTATGGCCAAGTGACACTCAATTGACTTCACGGTGAGCTCTGCTACATGTGATTATTTTATTAGTTACAAACGTTGTAACTGCGCCTACACACTTCTCGAGAAAAGCCTTTGCGAGGCACAGAGGTAAATGGACTTGGGAAACAAAATGTGCGAACAGAGATATACGTCCTCCCGATTATGTCTTTCTTCGAGTCGTTTGCTAAGTCGCTATGTAGGCGCATATCGCTCGCGTTTTGTATTATTAATATTAAAAACCTTAACCTTAAATATTCCCCCTTCTCTCCTACCTACAACCTGTTATACATTCTAATTCAGACGCCCCTGGGGCGCAAATGAGGCGCGAGTGCTGCTCTGTTTCTCATCACTGGCGCTTCTTTTCTTTCCCTCAACCCCAACTTTGTCGTCTCTTAATATTCCTCTTTGCACTAATTCCTATGGAGGCCCCCTACCATCTAACCTAATTTAGACCGCTAGATGTTATAAGTACAAAAAAAAAGGGGGAAAAAGGAGTGAAAAGGAAGCGATAAAAAGTATTTAAAATTGACGCCTCAAGTTTTGCGGTGCTGAAAGCAATATCCAATAATTAAATGTAAAAATTATTCTCCAACCAAGATAAGACAGAGAGCCCTAATTTTAAAAATGGCGTCCTGCTTATAAATGAGGGCTATATTAATTTATGTGCCAGGAGTTGTATTGACTTTGAGTTTCTTACGGTGCAGGTTGGCTGTAACAAAGGAAGTCACGCCTAATGATAAACGAGTCTTTGGGATCACTCCTGCAGTTCAACTCAGGTAGCTCTGATCAATATGAACAAGGTGCCAGCTGGTCAATGGGGAAGTAACGTGATCCACTGAATAAAGCGATGAGCAGATGGACTACAGAAATTAATTCCACGATGAAAATTAAGAGTGTGACAGGCTTACTTCCTGTAGATCTTAAGGGTTTGGGAACAAAAAAGAAAAATTTTGCCTTAATAATCATGTAATTATTTGAGTTGTTTGTACCATTTTGTCCACAGGTGTCACCTAATTCAATATAGGCATCAAAATTTTTACGCTTTGAAAGGGTAAGTGCAGAAATATGCGGGTCAGAAGAAGAAGAATTCAGAGTAAGGGAATAAGAAGTACGTGGAGGTGAAGAATGAAAGGACTAAGAGGAGAAAAAGAAAGAGCGGAAGACTAATAAGCTGAAATAGGCAGAATACTGTAATCATAGAAAGGAGACGTTTAAGACAAAGGAAATGTTTGAAACGGATTTTTTTCAGCAAATGAATCCCTCGGATATTTCGGTACTTTTAATTACGACATGTTAGTTTATTAATTTATGATTCAAGATGTTAGCCATATCTTGTACAAATAGCATAAACAAGAACCATTACTACAGCATTATAACTCAAACCGAAAGTATCATAGTGACTGTGTTGTGGGTGCACTGGCTTGCGGTCTACTACTGCAGACACAATGGCGACTCGTGTGGGTAAGAAATCTTGTCTCCCTGGATGAAAGTTTCTGGGAGCAAGTGATATAATGCGCGGCACATCCGCCGGCAGTTGATGGTTAGGTTTGCTCTACTACGCTATGATTTCGCCTGGCTGTGAGCCCAGACTGCGTATTTAATTTCTGCAACGTGCGGGTCTCTACTTCTTGATTAACGTCCACAGTTTTCATCAAGAAACTGGCAACAATAAATGTATAGAAAATTTGTCTATGGGAATCAAAAGGAACGGACTATTTTTTTTTTCGTTAGAAATACGTTCTATGCAAACTTTTTGTCGATGAATACATTGCGCAGTAAATATAACGAGTATTTACAACTCAAATTAAAAACCAGAAATGGTGACACACGTAAAACATAAACGACTGTGTGACACACATATTTTACGTTCTCTGTGTTATTCTTGACTTCATTCTGTTTTTGTTTTATCTTCTCCCTTCTTTCATGCTCTTTCTATCTGTCTTTTATCCTTTCCATTTCTCTTTAATTTCCGGTATTCTACTATAAAATAATACAGTATATCCCGTTGTGCTAGTTAACCATTAACAATATAATATTGCACAAATTTTATGGAAGGTTGGATTTGAATTATTTTTCCTATTATGGAAGAAAGGTTTGTGCTAAGATGAAGGTCAATATAGGACACTATCCTTTACTAGTCTTTCCATAATCTATAAGATGTATGAATGGAAATATAGTATACGTTTCTATCCATTGTTTGTTGCAAATCGTAGGTGCAGTTAAATTCGGAGCCTTCAACAGTATCCATACTCTTGGTCCCAGTATTTCTCTTTGCTCCTTCTCAGAAAACATAGATTTTCCCGCCGTTTCCTTATCGATATCTGTTCTTACCGTGTCGATCAAGTTCTGATGAATGGGAGGAGAAATGCCAAAACCAGAGACGCCTCTGTATATCCGTCTTTCTTACAGATTCTTATACCTCCTCCTATTTTCCTTACTCTTTTTTTTTATCCCGTCCGAGAGTCATATATACTTTTGAACTATCCTTTCAGCTCTATTTCTCGAACTGCAGGTTCACATAGAGGTTTATGGACTATCATGACTAACTTGGCTTCGGCGATTAAATTACTTATTCTTGTCAAGGATCTGAACCCTAGAACTATACTGATATAAGTTTTAGAAGGTTTGTATGTCCCGAAAATGATCTACAGTTAACTGTATCAGTTATCACAGGGGTACACAAATGCTGAACTCATGGTCGCCCATGGGACTGAATTCTGGGATTTGGAGCAGGAATTTTTTATCCTCAGGATGAACTTGCTTAATTTCATCTAGAATTTTGACATGATTCCCAGTTTTTTTTTGGAAAATCTGTGCACCCCTGAGTTCACAAGTGTTATGTTGTGACCTTCAAAGTTATGACATCATGCAGTCTGATAGTTTTACGCGCCGGGTTCATTTCCACAGGAGAAAAGTCGTCGACTGTATTCGATTATGAGGCTAGTTGGGTCCAAGAACCGGTATGGATGCTTTAAACAAATATCTTATGAGCACTGTATTAACTGCACAGCACAGGAATGACTTGTAAATAAAGAGGGTTGAGTTGGCTCAGAGTATGATCCAATTGATATCTTACGTTACTACTCTGTTTACAAAACCACCACCACCACTAATAACAATACATGCAGTGTATGTTTTTTAAGGTGCCGAATCAACACTAAAATGGCCAATTACAGAAACAGCACAACATAGAAACACAAAAACGAAGGACAATAACAGGACACATAAAAGCAAACAAAATAAAAATAAATAATTAATTACACATTATATTAATGAAGTAATGATAATATCAAATCTGTGTACGATAATGTAGATTTTCAAGACATCGTAACCACTATAAATAGACAAAACAGACTTTTGGTTCAAACTGAAGCACATGTCAGTAAAGTCTGATCTTCTTATTTAATAAGTTAAAAAGTTTAAATTTAATTTAGCTAGATAAATAGACGTAACACAAATTTATGTGTTAATATGGTTAAATCTGTTTCAAAGATCAAATATCTAATTGACCTCCTAAATATATCTACGCTACTACATACCAAATTTGCCGCTGTGGCACATCGAGAAAAAGGGTAATTTGTGTGTGCTATAGAAAAAGGGTAATATGTATGTGCTATAGAAAAATGGGTAATTTGTGTGTGCTATAAAAAGGGTAATGTGTGCTATAGAAAAAGGGTAATTTGTTTGTGCTATAGAAAAGGTAATTTGTGTGTGCTATAGAAAAAGGGTAATTTGTGTGTGCTATAGAAAAAGGGTAATTTGTGTGCTATAAAAAGGGTAATTTGTGTGTGTGCTATAGAAAAGGGGTAATTTGTGTGTGCTATAGAAAAGGGGTAATTTGTGTGTGCTATAGAAAAAGGGTAATTTGTGTGTGCTATAGAAAAAGGGTAATGTGTGTGCTATAGAAAAATGGGTGAAGTTTCAAGTACTACAATAAGGAACACCAAAACTAATATTATTAATCAAAAAAGGACAAAATTTATAACGTGGAAAAATATGAATGAAAAATAGCATCAAATTGAAGCCATCCAATTTGTAAAGTACGTAACTACAGAAACTCAAGTGCACAAGCATAATTATAAGGAATGTGAGGAAAAGAGCGAGGGAAGCCTAACACGACAAACTTCTGCTGGAACGCTTTCTAGCTTATTGGCATCAGTAGCCGTAATGTTATTCCAAACAGACGAGGCATATTCTAATTCAGGTCTAACTAAGGTAAAATATAACAATAATAAACTATCGATAGTATGTTTGTTTTATTTGGCGCGACCGCCCCCAGTGGGCCAGGGCCTCCTCATTCACGAGGTTTCTAGATCACACACAACGACACACCACCGTCGGTAGGACTCCTCTGGGCGAGTGATCAGCTTGTCGCAGAGACTTCTACCTGACAACACAAAACACTCACAACAGACAGATATCCATGCCCCCGTTGGGATTCGAAACCACAGTCTCAGTAGACGAGCGGCCGCAGACCTATGCCTTAGACCTAGTGGCCACTGGTACCGGGCAAACTATCAATAGTACAAAAGGAATAAGTCAACGTACGCACAAATCCCAGGAGCTGAGAACATATGTGATCAACACGTCGGCGAAAAAAAAGAGTTTAGAAACTATAAGAACTCCTAGGACTTCGATGGAGTCGGTACGAATTACGCATTTATGACACAGTACGTAAATATAATTAATTGAATTGGTTTTCCTTGTCAAGTTAATGACTCGAGTTTTGTCAGTATTAATTCTCATACAGTTAGCAGCACAGCAACCGCGAATAGAATCAATGTCAGCTTGCACAAGTGTAAGTCAGTGGCAGAGCTGACCTTACGAAAAATGTTTATATCATCAACAAATAAGAAATGTCTGGAGTGTTTAATATAATTTCAAAGGTCATTAATAATGACTTTAAACAATATGGGGCCAAGGACAGGTCCTTGAGGAACATCAGAAAGCCCCTCAAAAGGTGTCGAATAAGTGATGGATCCGGACAACAAAGTAACGGCTAGTTAAATAAATACGCAAACGAATGACGTAAACATCAGACAGCCTTGGGCACTGAGCTTATGTAAGAGAAGTGCGGAAGAAGAAGATCAAAGGCACTGCTAATATCCAACTAAAAAGCATTAGCTTGGATATGTGAACAATCTAACGGGGGTGTAATGTCTCAATGTGATACCAAGCTGGTAACAGTAGATTTAAATTGAAAAATGTCATGTTGAGTCGGATTCAATTTGTGTTTAAAATAACTGGGCAAATGGTCATGTATAACAAATTAAAAAATTGTTGAAGAATTGTTAAGAAGCGATATAGTTCTATAATTTTGTACGGAGGTCTCATTACATTGCTTATAAACAGGCACGATTACTGATTGTTTCCACTGTCCTGGTAACTGCTGCTGTGATACACTCAGTTTGAAAATGTACTAAGTACAGGCACTGGAATTTTCGACTTTTCCTTAGTAAAAAAACCACAGATGTCATCAAGTTCGACGGATTTGGTTTGTCTCGGTCTTTTAGCAGCTTTTGAAATGTCAAAGTCGCAGAACAATAAATTGGAATGGAAATAAGCGATGGTGAAGTGTAACTATATGTTGTGTGAAAGTGCTTAGGAAGAGTTACAGCAACGTCATCAGGATCATCAGTACAAGTTCCGTCAAAGTGTTACTGGTTTAAAGTAGAATTATTCTTTCGAAATATAGACATATATTTACAAAATTTCGTAGATCGCGTTTTTAAACTACTATCAATGTACTTCAGCCAAGCAAGCTTTTCGAATTTGATGGTAGTTTTGACAAGTTTACGATATTTCGAAAAGTGACCATGAATATAGTCAATGTTTTTTCTTGCTAAATCATTTATGGGAGTAATTCTTATTACGAGTATCGTAACTTAAAGTGGCAAAAAGCCAAAGAGGGTATTTGGTTTTCCTAATAGAACCACAAGGAACGGATTGATCCACAGTATAATGCATAGCTGTACAGGGAAAACCGACGGCAGCATTAACTGGTGCAAGTGTATACCTGAGACAAATCGTAACCAAGAAGTGTATTATATAACCTTTTGTAGTCTCCATCAGCATATTAGTGAGCAAGTTGTTAATACGTACCGGCTTAGTGAGCAGCTGCTGCGTAATTACACGCTGCTCAAAAAGCTGGTATATTATAATGATTTTATAATTAATGTATTGTACATCTTAATATTTTTGGTAACCTTACTACTGTATGTTTTATTTGACTTCCAGAATTTTACATCTGGTAACTCATATTTTTGAACTTGCTGTACTCCCTGAGGATGAAACTTTGAGGGCTTAAATATGTCGGAGTGACACAGTGCTAATACAGTGGCGTTAATAATATATGTGTGCATTAGTCGGTTTCTTATGTTTTTCCAGTATCTTATTTTTCCTTAAGGTCATCCATGAGCTGCTTACATGTTATTCCTCGTCTTCTCGTCTCTTCTAGACTTTCTTCAGTAACGTGTTTCAAAAAGCAGTTCCTACTCAAGGTATAATCTTCAAACATACAAAGCACAAATCCAATCTAATCGGTTACATGACTATATAGCTCACGACAGGAAAGATTCCTAAGTCCATTTATGTCATGACATTTAGGCCGAACTCACGAAAACATTTAATATTCATCTATAACACTCTGCAACATAGGATGAGTATTTAAATAACTACGTCTGCGACAAAACAGTTCCCTAGCTGACGAATAAAAAACCAACTTGTTACTTGTTGTTGAATTACTACATTGGCTGTTTCGTTCTTGATTTGTTGTGTGTTGCAGTTAGGGTACGGTTCGGCCCTAGCTGAACCGCACCCTAACTGCAACACACAACAAATCAAGAACGAAACAGCCAATGTTGTAGCTCAACAAAATAGTCTCAAACTCTTGAAGATGGGCATATTAATGCCCGAAACATGTTGAGTCTCTAAGAAGTAAAATAAAAGTAACAAGTGACATCTAGTTAGTTTCTTATTCGTCAGCAATCACAATGATGCACGGTCCAATAAACATCAGATTAAAAAGTTCCCTACTTTGTGCAGTGTGCTATCTGCACTGCGATTGGCTTAGTAACAGCAGATTGGTGTCTGCATAAAATGAGAAAATCAACTCCAGTGAGTGACGAGATGATCTTTAAAGTGTACTGTTTGTCAAACAACAGCTTCTTGAAGTGTGCCAACACTACACGGCAGGCAGAGTCGGAGGGACGACAGATACATGATGGGTTGCACACCAGGAACGGTAGGAAACTTGTCGGGATGTTTTTTCTCTACTTTTGTTGGTTATTTGACAATAATATATCGAGTGTGTAAGTGTACAGGAAGACAGAAGGACGCCGTTTGAAAGAATTTAGTAGATTTGCTCCTGAAGGCGGCGGCAAAGGGCAGAAAATTTGGAGGAAGAACATCGGGGAGGCAATGGCCCCAAAACGGGCCGAGGCGCCATGGAAGAAGAAGAAGAAGAAGAAGAAAAGATTAAATATGTTAATATTACGTAGTTTCAACGGTACTATGTTACTCGGAAAGCTGATAAAAAATGACTGTTTAAACGTTTATGGATTTCAGTGATTTACTCTACCACTACTGTATTGGACACTCTCCAATATATGAGGTACACTTCGAGGTTTGGATCCAATACTGTATTCACGGCAGTAATTGCCATTAGAAAACTAACGAAAAGCTAATAGTATAAACAACCAAACCGATGCAACAATAACAATTTATTAGTAATTTCAATCAGCTCAACATGTTTCGGGCGATAATTTCGTCCATCCTCAGGAGCACTAGACAGTGTTTACAGCTTGTGGTATAATGCACCGACGTTGTTGCCTGCTGGTGACAATGTTACTGTAACAGATGCTGTATTAATACAATTTGACCTCCTGATGATGAGCACAGAGTTGCTCGAAACATGTAGAGGACTATAATAATAATGGTATTATATAACGTAATTGTGCATCAAGTTGGTCATTTACTCAAAGTATTCCAGTCTACTGTCAACACTAAAGGCTTCAGTTCTGAAAGCGGCTCTCCTTCCACTAAGTGGGTTCAGTGACTGGGAGGAGAAGACGGAATAACGTATAGAAGCGACAGTAGGACCATGATAAGTGTCAGATTGTGAGGAGGCTTCGCACTTTGATTTATATTACGAGCATCGGCTACATGGCGACTTTCCTCGGTGCCAATAGCCCCAGAACTTTTGAATCTACCCTGACTTGAAAACAGAAATTAGAAATAAGAGTCAAGAACAATGATGGGGTTCACCGGATGTTTTTATTTGCGGTTCATTGCTTGGTTAATAACCCTTAATGTAGGATATGTACTGTCGTTCCTGCACTGATTTCTTTTTAACTTACATCCTAACATTACCAGTGTGAGATCTTTTACGTCTTCACACGTGCAGCAATCACAAGCCTCAAAGTGACTAGTATCATAGCTCGGCATCACTTCATAAACGAAGCCACTGACACACAGATAGGGGAATACCTAGTTCGAGTCACGTGACAATCGGCGGTAAGCGCCCCAGAACACATCATATCAGTTGGCCATCCCAGCACACGTGCACACATCGAGCAACGTGCATTCTGACATCGCCATCTCCCATCACAGGACCCTTCGTACATGGAAGAGGCTGTCAGGATCAATGTATGGTCTAAGGTTAACCCTTCATTACCACAAGTCAGGTAAATGCAATCTTCAACACAGACTCATTACCGACAGCAGCCACAGGCCGTCTGTAACATCCTGTCGAAAAACAGCTTAATATAAATTTTTTCACAAAGTAACTTTATTCATCAATTCATATAGATCAGAACACTGACACATGGACAGTAATAAAAACGCTGGAAGTGACCATGATGCGGAAAGGGCAGGCACATGGGAGACAAATCCGTGACGTTAAAACTGTCGAAATGAAGAAAGGATTTAAATAAAACGATTTCGAAATAGTCAGCATCTCCTGAACTGACAGTAAAACTGGCACAACAGCCACCTCGTAATTGCACTGACATATTTCAGGTTTGCTCGTTTTAAACGAATATGAGCGACAAAGAATTTGGGTACTTACAGTGGAATTGAGCGTAGGAAGAAACTGCATTATGTTATTGGGTTTTCACTTCGTGTACAGCACGCTATGTTGCTGGAGTTTCAAGGGAAAGTGCTGCTTCCATCTTCTGGGTAGAAGTGTTTAGTGCGAGCAAGGTAAAGCTAGAGTTTTCCCTGACCACGCCAAGAAGCCCGTTCTTAACGTGGGTGCAACTTGGACGTGAATTATTCACCGTCACGTTCGACTGCTTTACCCCTGGTAAAAACACCCAATACGCAATGTATAAAGAGCCGGTTGTGACCATGATCCAGTCTGAGCGTTTTGGAAAATACGAGAATCTCTTGCCTCCGCCAGATATCCAGCAGCAAGTTTATATAGGCTGGCGGTTCCTGAAAATTGGACGGAAGGAACTGCAGACTCGTCCCGTGGTTCTTACGGTTCGTCTACCATTTAATGTGATAAGCAACTCGCCTTAAGAAATTCAAACCTGAAGACACAGGAACCGTTCTTCATATAAGCATATGCAAAACGGCTTATTTCTACGTGTTGCTAACACGTAACTACTGGCTCGTCATCAGCATCGGACCACTGTGAAATACTTAAAACAGTAACTTGACTTGTACGAACAGAAATCTCCGCTCTTCTGGGCCGTTATGCAGCGTTGAACAGTTGTTTGATGCCGAAATTTCATCCTGCTGATCACGTCTTCATAGGTCAAATGATCCAAGAAGGATGCCAGGTATTGCTCAAAAGATATCTGGCATTCTTCTTGGATTATCTGACCTATGAAAATGGAAACAGCAGGACGTGCCAAAACGTCGGAAGCATACTACTGTTCTACGCTGCGTAACGGCCCAGAAGGGTGAAGATTTCATTCATACCGCGTCGCAAGCCTTAAATCACGCACTGTGCTAGCAGTTTTGGCAGCAAGCAGAGAGCTGGTCGAAGGAACTCAGCAGATTCGTGTTCCTTCCGTGTCATTCATTTCTGTGAGACCATTCCACCCTCCCATGGCTCCCTATCCATACATTCCCCGTCTCTGTTTCAGAAAGCCATCATAGCGAAACGACCAAGTGGAAGCAGAAGTAGAGCAATAATTTTAAATAATTGCCCCGGCCCTGTCATGGCTCTGTCAGCCATCAATCAGGCCCCTGACAACTGCCAATTTCGAGTTTGTCTTTCTCTTCGGAACTTCCTCCTGCAGACCCATGAAGAGTTACGCAGTTAGACTGCCGAAGTTCAGTAAGTTGGATCTTAAGAGAAAGGAGGAAGAGAATAAAGGCGGAAAATAAGTGATAGTAGATAATGAAGACGCGTATTAGAATATTCGTTACGCTGCATTGCCTTAACTTGATTTATTGTATTTTAAAACAACTTAGCGCTTCTGTTGCAGGTGAGCGACAGCTTGTCTTGGTGCCTGAGTGCTAGCGCGTGAAGGCACGTATTGTGCAGGAAATGAAACTCCGCCAGTAGTTAACATCATCACTAATGTGACCTATCAGTGCTAGCGCGTGAAGGCACGTATTGTGCAGGAAATGAAACT
>Ga0136643_10008264_pt1 | contig 15186 bp, 14 predicted proteins | sample TergutLab28metaG_FD_96883 | JGI IMG/M metagenome (GOLD analysis project Ga0136643, IMG submission 96883) | Labiotermes labralis P1 segment gut microbial communities from Petit-Saut dam, French Guiana - Lab288 P1 (version 3) (version 3) | ecosystem: Host-associated > Arthropoda: Insects >... | reverse complement strand
TTGTTAGCACCTCGCCCAACCCCCAAGCTGGAGGACCACCCCTTGTCGGCTGTCCACGACTGCTTATTCAATTTATTCGCAGCTACCCTCCATAACGGAGGCCGTTCCTCTATCCGCAACCTGAGGACGCGCCATGCCGTGGTGACACGGACCCACTACACGGAGGATGAACTTTACCTTTACTTAATGACAGCTTTTTTGTGACCATGTAACGACTGCACCAAAAACTGAATTGACCTTCTTGCACAGCCATGAGAACGTTTTACAGTATTTTTTCTACTAAAAATAGTAGTCGCTATCCCTAACCCGAACCACTGAAATACCCCTTCGTTTGTTACGAAGAGTAAAACATACAGCGGAAACACAATAGGACTAAACCGAATTAATGGATTAACAGGTCGAAACTTACATAGTGATTTCTAGCCTACTCATTCCATGCATTGTGACCAAATTTCTCATTTATAAAACCAACAAATGAGAACTGTAATAAAGATGCACGGAAGACATAGAGGTGCAATAGTAAATGTGCAACAAGCAAAAATAGTCCATATCTGTAAGAACACCAAGCATAAATTATTTTAAACTAACTCAATTATGTTGTATAACAAGATTTGCAGGATTAACCATCTAACGCCTGAATACGCACATGTCAAAGTTAATGGCAGCAATGCACAAAGCACAAATCTTGCATATAATGGTTTTATAAATGAGTAAGTTACAGAGGGAAGTTGATGCCATTCTAGTAGAGGGTCTAAATGAAGTCTATAAAAGTAAATAAGAATAATGATATTGTAAATTAATAATTTATTAACCATTTGAATGCTACAGCGTGTTTTAGTTCTCGTCATTATGCGTTAATGTTGCTGCCATTAATATTACAATTTATGTGGGTAGCAGACGATCGTATTACTCAATATGATAATGCTGTAATCGTATTGTGTGGCTGGTATCAGATTCTGATTTTGTTTAATACGGGATGTACCAGTATGAATCTACCATTCTTCGAGAGAACATTTCTTAGGTAAAACTGCATCGATATCCAAACTTAACATCTGTCCGAAGTTAAACGGTTGTAGACATAATACTACGACAAGTTTCAAAGAATGATAATTGCTGTACATTACCAAATACTTGTTTAAATGATAATGAATTTGTAGTTTATTTAATGTTAACGCCTATACTTGGCAACTAATTAATATTTGAGTGACGCAAAGTCATTAATTGCCGGTCCCAGTGGCCGCGCGATCTAATGTGTAGGTCTGCAGCCGCTCGCCTGCTGAGATTGTGGGTTCGAATCCCATCGGGGGCATGGATGTTTGTCTGTAGTGAGTGTTGTGTGTTGTCAGGTAGAGGTCTCTGTGACGAGCTAATTAGTCGTCCAGAGGAGGCCTACCGACTGTGGTTCGTCGTTGTGTGTGATCTAGAAGCCTCATGAATGAGGAGGCCCTGGCCCACTGGGGGCTGTCGCGCCAAGAACATTAATTATGTTAGAAAAACTCGTATTTGTTTCATAAAAATCGTTCATAGGGTTCCAAGTACTTTACATTGCACACTGGCCTCAGTGTGGCTTGGTTTGGCAGACGGCTCAAGGAAGAACCTGCACAGTATATTGATAACACTTCTTGTTAAACAGGTACACCACGCGATACCGAAATAAGACCGTATTTTCTCTCTTAGTTATCTCCGTAGTCGTTCCACTTCGTAAATAGACGTGTTCTGTAAATCGGTGTAAATTAACCTAAGGAGCGTTTTCGCGAAGTTTGGCGAATTTCTCTTGTTGCGCTCTATATGATAATGTTTCAGCTATTAATATTATATGTATATGGCAGTTGGCTGATGATGCATTCTGTACCTTCCCAGGAAGCTGTTTCTGGTGTTGACCAACACACCTGGTTACCTGAACATACTGATGCAGTGTGTTTCAGATGGGCGAGGCGGGTGTTTTATTAATACAGGCGGACTCCCCATATCCGTGGATTCGGTATCCGCTTTTTACCGCGACCCCCCCCCCCACCAAAAAAATGGAAAATTAAAGAAATAAACGGTTCATAAGTTTCAGAACGCACGCCAAGTGAGAACAGGCCGTAACATGGTGAAATCCAGCATCCCAAACCCGCCCAGTACTTGACTCATCTTCCTTTGCCCCCGTGCCCACGCTCCCCCGCAAACTTGCCACCATTCTGCTTCTAGCGTTCTCGCTGTTCGAATTAATTGCTCCGTTGTCGCGGTGTTTGTGTTCAGAAAGCCCTTATTTACCGTAATAATGGCCCCAAAGCGTAAGAGTATTGATGGTGGTAGTGCTCCTAAGCCTAAGATGTCCTTTCCATTAGTGAGAAAGTGAAAATTCTGGATATGATTGAAATAAAATAAAAAATCGTAAGCGGAGATTGTCAGGTTGTGTGGCAAGAACGAATCTTCCATTCGTGAAGTGACGAACAACAAAGAAAAGATTCGTGCTAGTTTTTCTGTTGCGCCGCAAACTGCAAAAGTTACTGCTATAGCGCATGATGAAGTTTTAATGAAGATGGAAAAAGCCTTAAATTTCTCGGTGGAAAATATGAATAGAAAGAGGGTACCCCCACTTTATTACACTTTATTATTACTTTATTTAATGTTGGTAATGTCTTAATGTGCGTAATTTATCAATTAAACTTTACCGTATTTATGTGTGTTACACGAATATCGCGTTATATCGCATTATATATAGCGCCCGGTATTATCCGTAGTTTCACGTAACCGCGGTAGGTCTTGGAACGTATTACCTGCGGATACGGGGGTCCGCCTGTATATGTTAATGTATGCCAGCGTAATAAAGAACTTCGTAATTAAAAATGAAGATGCTGGTTTTTTTTTTAAGAAACATGGGAGCTAATTACCCTGAGACGTAGCGTCACACACCAGAAGATCGGGATCCTCAATTACGCCGCTGTAAAAACGTGATAAATAAGAAGACGTAATTAGATGGAATCAAGTGAAATGTGTTCGTACAAGTTTGTAGGGTTTTCAACCAATTCTCTGTCTCTAATGTATATTATGCTACGGGTTTATGCAGATCAGAATAGGTAAGCCAGCACGGTGACCCGGCGCTGGACTGGACCGGGAGTCGATTTGCAGAAGGGTCAAAGACTTTTCTGTGCGTTACCGCATCCAGACCAGCTCCAGGATGCCGACCGTAAAACGACCGGGTCAGGAAGCATATCACTCACCTACGTATACATTAAGAATTCGTGGAACTCTGTCTTTACACTACCACACTTCGCGGCGCAGTGCTTCAGTAACCAAAGGGACATTATTTCGTGTGTTTTCATATAGCTGGAGTAACAGTAGGTGTGCTATGTAATACGTGCAACCTAATCCGTGCGAGTTTTCAGGCTTTCGGGTAGTATAATTCAGATCTTCGCGCTTCTGGGTCGTTACGCGTCGTATGTTGGTTTGTCGTGGACGTTTCGGGACAGATGTCGAAGAAGAAAGCTTGCTTTTTACACATCTTCGCTGTTGAACGTGGAAAAGATATGCTGTCCGGAGATATCGGTGACAAACCAACCTACGACGCGCCCGATAGCCCAGAAGAGCGAAATCTCAACGTAATTCATGTCTGTCCACCAGGCCTGGTGTTTTGGACCGTTGCGCTGATTACTTCTGTAGAAACTAATGTATGCGAGTTGATTCCGAAATCACACATTGGTCTTTGTGGTAAAGTCTATCCGCTGGGCGGATCACATGGCCTGCAAGAGCACAGCTCTTGGCTGCCGATATGGATTTATTTTGTCAGTGGTGCGATACTATGATCAGAGCCGATATAGAAGGGTACAGTGAGACGAGTATGGGTTTTAGGGTATGAGGTTCGGTTCCTGGCAGGAGTAAACGATTTTTCTTTTCTCCAAAACGTTCAGACTGGTTCTTTGCCCCACCCAGCCTACTAATTCAGTGGGGTAAAGGGATCACCTCCGTTTAGTGTGGCGATTAAGAATTAATGCAGCTGTAACTTCTCCCTGTATAAGCCGTCATGGTGTACCTTTAAGTGCCTCGGGTGAATGATTACCACCCCTGATTTTTACTTGGTAGACTCAAAGTTCATATCTTGTCCAGGGACCTAGCCCAAGGTTTTTCGCAGTTATCTTCAGTTACTGGAGACAAATAATGTTGCTTCACGTTAGCCTCGATCTCTTCCTTTCACATCATTTCTAATTCATTATTCACGTATAATGCTATAATTTGCCGCTATATAGCCCGAGCTACTCTCAGCGTCGTTATATAAAGCATAAATAAATGAATAAGAACCATATTGTGTGGTTTCCCCGCCAGGAGGCGGCCCCATCGGGGTGAGGCTCGCATGTTTTTGTGCGGGGTTGTACGCCATGCCGTTATTTCCCCTTATCCTTCCCGCCGCTTCATTCCCCCCTCTGCGTGGCGTTGAGTTCGTCCCCACGATATCCTTGGAACTCGAGCTGCAGTGCCTTTTGTGAATAAGCCGTTGTGATTTTATGCATCGAGACCGAAGACACACATCACAAGAAACAGTGAGTATTTATGCGTTGTGTTGGCGATTTGTGAGACAAAGGCACAAAATGGCACCGCTCAGTCTTCGATCGCTTTGGTCTGCAATGTCACTTGTTCTCTGTCTCTCTCTCACTTGGCTGCCAATATGGCACCCAGCGCACGACTGGTCGCGGCTACAAGTAGACGCTAGGAACGCCATCAGCTTCATCCTAGTGCCTGGGCCGGGTTCGAGAACCATTCTGTCCACACGGACCGTGACGCGGTGTGCACCGCTCTCTTACGTATTTATCTGTTCACGGCTTATTTAACGGCGCCTCTTGTATATCAGATTATCTGGCGTCAAGTAAGAAAGTGAATAATAATAATGTGGAGAGGATGTGGTAGGTTGCGGTCGTGGCATAATGTGAAGTTCTGGCATTTGACTGGAGAGTCTGAAGAAACTACTAAAGGCCTAAGGATAACTGGTCTGTGCGTTCACATATGAAACTGTGGCGTCTCGAATACAGTTAGTGGAGCTTGTTTACAAGTGACTGTAATGAAAATAAGGCTTTCATGATTTTTGCGTTTCCAGGAGGCCAGCTCTTAGGGAATTGAAGTCAATGAGCAGAACATGTGGCTCGGAAACGAACAAGATAGGCGAAGTCTGTAGAGCGAAACCGTACTGCCGATTTGGCGTAATCGTAACTGCTTACCATGTGCATTTTGTGACTGAGATACCCGTGCTAACAAAGGCAGCCACAGTGACTGTAGGAACCTGGTAACGTTAGGAATTCAGGATTAGTAATCTTAACCGTGGTAACGTTAGGAACTAAAATATTTTGGCCTGCCTGAACCAAAGACACATTTTACAAAATCTGCAATACACTCGAACCTGGAAGTTCTTGAACCTACATGTGCAGAATTGTGACCTCTCGTGATGACCCGTTGTAATAAGATTGTTTATTGTGTCGACCTTTCGTGACGGACTCCGATGAGTAGGGATGAGACCACGTGGCTGACGAGTCGGCTTCTCTCGTTCTCGTGCTATTGCGCAGATCGCCCACCTTAGTCAAATTTTCTCTCTCCGTAAGAGAAGCTGATTACTTTCATGCTCCTTAACAACGGTATACATGTACTGTTTTGTATTCCTGTGCTGCACTTGATTATTAATATTTCGTCGTCAAATTCGGGCAGTGGTCCCATACGTAGTGCCCATAGCAGCGCTAGACTCCCCCCCCCACCACCCTCAGTGGGGAACGCATTGTGCTTGGTGCGGTCTTCGAGTGAAAGAGTGAACTGAAGGAAACAAGAACAAATTTTTCCCGTCAAAACAAAGTTGAAACTCAGTAGAGAAATTATTCCCGTAAACATGGGCCCGAAAAGAAAAACAGATAACAGTGTTACACCTAGTAGTAATAAAAGATCTAAAAACTTTACTGATCTACAGACGAAAATAAAAATCATAGAACAAGAGTGAGGAAGGTGCACGCACCAGTGACATTACCAAAAAATTCAACCTACCGTGGTCAACTGTAGACAGCATTGTAAAAAATAAAGAGCGGTACAAATCAGCAGCTAAGAGTGTCTCGGGTATGTAAAACTGTTGAAATCTCGCGAAGGCATTTTTGTACTGCACAAATGGAAAAACACCTGGTGTCCTGGATTTGTGAGAAGGAATAGTGTGGGGAACGTCTGACATCTGCCTTCATTAAAGAAAATGCTAAAAATCTGTTTGAAATGTTTAAAACAAAAAGACCCGGAATGTAAATCAGAATTCACCTCAAGTAGAGAGAGGTTTACTCGTTTTGTGAGCAGGAATTGTGTGAAGCGTATAGTGATGGGCGGTGAAGCAGCGTCAGCAGATGCAGGCCTAAAAAATTCAGGAAAATATTAAAGTGAATTCGATGCTCTTTAATACTTGTTGATGTTATTTTTATCACTGTTATTTAGTGAGTTCTTGGAACCAGATAGGCTTTTAAATTGAAAAAAAAAATTCCGATTTTCGTGACGTTTTTATCGGCCCCTTTAAACAGGAACATTTCAAGCATGTACGTCGGCGCGGTGTCGAATTGTTCCACGCGGAAGTGTATATTTGAAGGTGGTGGTGGAGTCGATGTTTACTGTTTATTTTATATGTTTTTATGTTCTATATTTTGGCATTATAAGAAAACAGTGACTATAAACAAGGGCCCCCCTTAGAGCTATCTTGTAATATCTTCCTTTAAAAGGTTTTGTATTGCCATGCCTGATGATGGCCTGAGAAGGGGTCGATACATGCAGCATACATGTAAAGGTGCAACTCGATTTAAAATAAACCTGTGTTGTGTTCGACGGAATAAGTGTAGTTTATCACTTGGAGAATTCTACCTTAACACAACAGGGGCAAAATTTTATGCACGCCCTTAAAAAAAAGGCATGCCTTTTACGGCAGCGGGTTTTGACGAAACGGCGTTACGTGGAGATATAGGCCTATACCGAGTTGTATCCAAGTCGGACGAAAAGTGTAGAAAGTACGGACCAAGTTTTATATACGCCCTTGAGTAAAATATAACTGTTACTGTATCAATTTTCAAAAATGGCAGCTGCCCAAGACCTTATTTGAAGATCTTCTGTACTGAATTTCAACGAAATCTGTCAAGAATTTCGGAAATTACGGGTAGAAATTCAGTTTCGACCTTGAGCCGATTTTCACGAAACTCATGCTTCGTAGACAGTTTCTTGTAAAGAATTCTGTTACCGAATTCCATGAAAATTCGACAAGCAGTTTAGTCGCTGATAGTAGGTCACAGGCAGGCAGACGGACGAAAGTGGCCTCCACACAGGACGGAGCTTTTCCCCCCTTCTCAAAGAATGACAAGAACGGCTGTGACATACGGAATTTTAGTGGACAGAATGTCTAGAGTGGGCATGAAAAAACGGAGACGCATTCGATATTTCATTAAATGGACATGTGGTTCAGAAATGTAAAAATGCTGGAATTTATTGAGCTACGATGCAGCTGTTTTCTTTGTGGGGTTATTCGGTTAATCCAGGCAAATGCCGGCATACTACCCGTAAAATAGGCCACGGCCACTTCATTCTAATGTTATTCTTATTGTCTAATGCTGCAATTTATTGTATAGAAACATAGAGTCAGCAATGTGAAAGATGGAGAAATTTTGATGAAGTATAAATTTAAAAAGATTAAGTAAATACAGGAGTTTCAGAATTACATATGTAATTGTAACTAATCAGTCTTATATTCAAATCATCGTGGCACACCGGTTGAGAACCGCTGCCCGAGTTACGACGTCAAGTCTCCGCCCTTAACGTTTTGATTGGTTCGTTTGTCTTTGAATGAACTGTATATACACGTATTTCATCATACAGCTAATATTTGTGAGATACGATGTGTGAAAAATGTTCCCAGTAGCATTTAAGATCACAAATCGTCGAAGCCACAGAAAACCATCCTTTACATAAAACATTATACTGCAATAATAAATACGGTTCTTTACGCCGATACAAATTACCGCCGACTGCGGCCCGGCTATGTTGCATATGTTTTTGTCTTTCTCTGTAGTATCATTTGCCGAATGTACCGACCAAGCACAAGTCAATCTACAACTGACAGTCTTTCTGATGTACTGTAAAGATTTTTCGCCGGTCCTCCCTTCCTGGTGGGCCCGAACCGCGTTCGGTGGCCATGGTCGATTGCGGGAAAGCGTAGTTGTGGGTGGCTTGAATTACACAACGCACATGCCTCGGCAACACGCGTCTATATGAGAGAGAGGCTTGACATTGTAGACCACACGAGAATGTTGCGGGCCATGCCAGATGCGCCTGCGTCCATCACATGCAGAAAGTACAGGGCAAAGTGCTGGATCGGACTGCTTATTCATTTCTCACAAGCTTTGCGCCTGTTCGCAGTGTCACGCCTTGAGGTCATCAAGTCCAACAAGGGGCATCATAAGGTTATTCACCTGGGGTTTATGTACACCAAGCACAAAGCCATGGGTGACAGAATCCGATGGCGCTGTGTTCAGCGCTCCACACACTGTAAGGGCAGTATTTTCACGACCCCCGATTTCAATGACCCGCGCGTCACTGTCAACCATAACCACGTGCCTGACATCGACGCTGTCGAGTTTGCAAGATGCCGCACGATGATAGCTGAGCGGGTCAATCGACTCCGCATTCGCCCACAAAATCAAGGTAACGCATGCGCAGTTGATGTTCTACGTCTGCGTGGTGTGTACTGAACGCAGTTCCCTGTGACCTTGTCAACATAGCATGGCGCGTGCTGAGGTCGATTATTAGATGTAGAAGTATAGTAAAATCAGGTTCATCCGGCACTGGATGATCCGGAAAGCTTTATTAACCGGAAATTTACAGAGGCCCATTACATTGCACGTTATTCATTACCTGAAAGCACCCTGCACCGATTCCGAGAGTTGAAACCCTCCAAGCGCTTTTCCTAGTGGCGGCCAGATGGCGTGACGCTACCAGTTGCTTTGCCTACCGACCTGTTAGGGCATGTGTACCGCATTTCTCCCTGCGCCGCGCCTCGCCAGGTTCTGATTGGGTATTGCTGATGACGGTTGCGCTATTTCACTGCCCGGCAACTACGTCATCCAAATACATTCGGGTTTTACCTCTCTAAAGCGGCAGTGTGGTACGAGTGCTAAAGAGTGAAGTAAGTGGAGTATCTTATTTGTGTTTCATCGTCTTTGTCATGGAAGGGGCAAGTAAAAAGCGCAAAAAGGTACTTTTAACGATAAAGGAGAAAATAGATATGTGTAATCGACTGGAGCGCGGTGAAAACCGTAACGCGTTAATGAAGGAGTACCGCATCGGATCTTCGACGCTCTATGACATACGAAAGCAGAAAAATGAACTGCTGAAATTCTGTTCTGCCCCCGAATCGAGTAGGATCATTACGGAACGCCGTGTTTTACGGAAACCTAAGTTAAATCAGCTTGAAGTAGCACTGTACGAGTGGTTCATGTTAAAACGCTCTGAGGGAGCACCTATCACCGGACCAATGCTGATAGAAAAGGCTAAAGAGTTGTATGCAGAAATGGAGCTTACGGAAGAGTGCGCCTTTTCCGATGGTTGGCTGGCCGGATTCAAGAATCGACACGGAATAAGAAAGCTGGACATGTCCGGTTCACTAGGTACATTAGGTATAACTTTATGTTATTCGGAAAATTGCATTATCCAGCAACCCCTTGGTCCCGGGATGCTGGATATTGCAACTTCTATTGTAACTGAAAATATGCGACATGGGGTGGTACCTTATTCTTGGATTAGGCGGTGAGACAGAACTCCCCAGGGTAACAAATGGTACACAAGGCCTGGGACAAAAGCACGGGCTGTTGTGAACAAGGCACCGAATCTCGGGCTCCTTAAACTGCGGAAAATTTGACTACAGGACTGTCCCATGCTCCAAAAGAGTGTTTCTCAACCTTTATTCCATGGAGAAACCCCCAAAATATTTTTTCGCATCCCGAGAGGAAACCTGCGTATGGAAAAGTTTGCATGCAAGGTACTGTTGATAGTGGGGAGCTTTTCTGAAGTCACCGGTAACGCGACTTAGTAACAGTACGCAACGGTCACTGACACAGTACAGCTAAACATACCCTTAAATAATAACTGACCAAAACAAAACAAAGTGGCACTTGTTAACGCGCGGAGATTATTCTGGTATTGCCAGTTTCCTGACGAAAGGTCTCTCTCTCTCAAAATATTTGCATTTTTGCACAGTGTTGAAGATTTTTATTTATGTATTCCACAATTTCGTCGTCGTCCCTGCTTGGGAAAACAATGATGTAGAAGGACTTTTTTTTTGACTTGCTGAGCTATCAGGTACACTTCATTCGTTTGTTTTGTTTGGGACATGACCTAGTTGTCAGGGTCACTGGGTTCGTCCTGAATAACATCTGGGGTTCTCCCAGGTACCTCAACAGAAGTTCTGTCTTATCGACAGAATTGTTGTCACATGGTATAAGTTAAAGGAATGTTGTATGCTTTTGTAATATATACAGTATTTCACCGCGTGCTTCAGTTTTGTGTAATACTGCAACCAAGTACGCAAATTAGGAGATCGGAATTACATTTGTTATTGAATTACTTGTGCATGTTTCGTCCTCCTCGGTCATCTTCAGGGAAACCACTCAAAATGCTGCTGGAAAGTCCGTAAGATTTCTACGTTCCTTTAATTACAATAAAAGAAATAGTATATCGGCTTTATTGTTTGCAGCCTGTTGTGCTACACGATGAGTTACTTGATAGAAATATCTGTTTGTTTTTCGCACAACATAATTTTATTGTATTATTCGTTTAAATGTAATAATTACAGCAGTGGATGGGCTAGTGCGACATGTTTCGACATGTATAGTTCAGAGAGAGGAAAAATATGAGAAAAACAGCAGGATGGACTTTGACTGATCATAAATCAAATACAGCGATTGTAAAGGAATTAAATATAACACAACGTTTTGGACAAAATGCAGGAATACAGTAGGAATTGGTTGCAACATAGTAACAGATGACGTAGGGTAATAAAAACAACAGACCAAAATGCAGAAGGAACCAGGGGAGACCATTGAAGAGACTTTTGGATGTGTGAGACTGGAATGGATCAACAAGTGGCCCAAATACATATTAGATGATGATTACGATGATGATGATGATGATGATGGTGATAGTTCAGCTTCAGGTTATTGTAGAGCGTAATGAGGTTGTTTATTATATTTACGTGATACCACATCAACAGCGGCATCATGTAAGTACATAAATAACCAGAAACGTTGTCACGTTGTACAGTAACCTTAAAAGACCTATACAGGTCTCAACATGTCTGTTAGGAGATAATTTACTGTTATAATTATTCTTACACTAATAATAATAATAATAATAAAATTAAACATTTGTTGTGCAGATACGAGGCTTTCATTTATATTAAATACCTCAAACATAATGTATCTTACAGCGGATACCAGGCCCTTTCCGGGAGGTAAAGCGGCTGTAGCGTGGTGCTGACTAGCGACCCCTCTGTGCCAGTCCAGGCATGTCATGGGTGACCTTTTTTTTATAATATATCCTGACATTTTAAAAACAGTAACGTGCCCAGAAAGGATGGAAAATGAAAATATCTGAGGACATTTATATTTATATTTATCTTAGTAAACAAAAACAAAATATTTGACTGGAGACAGGAATTGAGTATAATTCTTTATTTGAGGTAGTCGGTAGACAGCAGATGCTCGACGCATGCGTGTAAACCGTCTGTGTGCACTTAACTGGAAATGCTCGCTTAGTATGCTGTAAATGCTGCACGAAGACGTAACCCTATTCAGGGGAAGTGGTACCCACTTTGTTAAGACAGACATACATCGTCAAGTACGGGTACGCCATTAGCAATCACCGTGACATATAGTAAAATAACCCGCTCACATAGAATGGCGGTCTGCTGCAGTGTTAGAATGAAGAATAAACCGATGGCAGTTTTTAAAATACAACTCAATTTTATGTCATATTTTAACGAGTGAAATTTGGGAAGGCACCACTTCACTTTACAACAGTACAGAACTCAGGAACACAGTATCAGCTGAAATCAAGACATTCGAATTTAGAAATGCAATAAATCTCACATTTAAGATGAACTAGAACGAAGAAAAGTATGATTTACACAAGGAGAGGTTATCACGTTGTTTGTAGTTACATTACTGTTTCTTACTGCAATTACAAGAACGTAACGGCCTTCAAGACCTTCCACTGAATGTGGTCGAGAAGGCAGAAGCATGTGGGAGGGTTTAACAGTAAATGCAATTGCAATATGGCCGGTCCCAGTGGCTTAGCGGCCTAAGACGTGGGTCTACGGCCGCTCTCCTGCCGAGGTTATGGATTTGTTGTGAGTGTTTTGTGTCGTCAGGTAGAAGTCTCTGCGACGCGATTGTCACTCGTCCAGGGGAGTCCAACCGACTGTGTCGCGTCGTTTGTAGAAACATCAAGAATGAGAGCGCCATGGTCCGCGTTGGGCCGTAGCGCCAAAAGGGCGGAAAAATTTGAGATACGAATTTGTGTACTTCGTTGGTTGCGTGATTACGGTGTACTGTTGCTTCCCTTTATGAGACCTGTTAACTGGAACCGTCGTGAAGTTACCGTCTTTAGAAGGGGTCAGGGTGTATCCGTCAGACTTTCTGGGTGTTTAATAATGTGTTAGAATTTGATGCGTAATTAATTGGAGAAAATGTGATGATTTGGGATTCTTTAATATTATCACATTAAACACACATCGTAATGCTGTGTTGATGAGCAGGAATTGGGTAAGGATGGAACAAGGGGCTAGAGATTTCTTCAGTACTGTTTCCTAATCTTGTACGGAGAATTCGGGAGACTTGGGTAATTCTCCCACCTCAGTAGATAACCGAACTGTGTATGCAGAATAAATGCATTGAACTGTGGACCCGGCTTGCATATTCTTTAAAAAACAAGGAAAAATAAAGCATCAAGAGACTAAGTTAAAAATTACTGAATGAAATTTAGAGAAATAGAATTATGGTTAATGAACGTTAGTGAACTGAGTTTATTCGATCGAAGGCTTTTTACGAGAGCTGAAGCTGTTCCTAACAGTGACAATGGCGCTGATAAGATGGTCAGCTCAGTGCTTACAAAAACAGTCAGTTTCACTTCTTACCTGCTTGAAGTAGTTGGTGGAGTTCTACCGTCTCCGGCACTGCTGGAGTCCGTTGAGTTAAAAGATAAAAACGACAATTAACAAGGTAGGCAGTGTACGTACAACGTAACATTAAGGCACGTTCGCGCAACCATTATTGCCGTAGAAGAGCAATAAGTATTACGAATTCTGAGTGTGTGTCTGCAACTTTTTTATTCAGCATTCAAAGTGCATGCGCCGTATTTCATTGTCATGTCTGATTCTACTTTATCTTTCCACATTATCTCATAAACGGCGCAATTTTAGGGGGAAAAAAGTCGCTGAACATAAAAGTGTGTTTTGAGTTTCTCTGCAACTTTTGTCTGAAATATTTCTCATTCTAAGAAGAAATGAGCGATATATTATCATAAATTGACACAGGTGTTCATGTAAAGTACCTATTATTCTTATCAGATATTAATTAAACTTGAAATTTTTCGATGGATTTTCGAAAAATTATTCAAATATGAAATTTGATGAAAATCCGCCCAGTGGGTGCCGAGTTGTTCTGTGCGGACGAACGGAGACAGACAGGCCGACGTGATAAAGCTAATAGTCGCTCTTCTGAATTTTGCGGACGCGCCTAAAAAACGAAGTATTTTGTCTTAGAAATCCTTTTTCTTTGTAGTAACATGCTTCTGAAGTGGAAAAACCAAAGGTTTTAATGAAGCCTTGATTGGTTAATCATGCCGTAATGTCTGAGGGCATTTAAGAAATTTGTCTTTGATTGGTAAAGGTTAACTGTCGTATATTTCCTTCCTGGGTCTCTCCCGATGGCGTGGAACCTCCTCATATTCGTATATGACCTCCTGTTTATTATTTTCAAATTCACACAGGATATGTGGTGCACCACACTGACATGCATGTGCCACATGACTGGCTTCTGAAGGAAGTAAGGAGCAAGCTACAAGATGCTTAGAGATTGAAATAAGTCTGATGAGTTTTATATGAAATGTTCTAAGAAAATAAACACAATAAAATGGTTTAGAATCTTGAAGTGTAACGTCGTAATATAACGTGTGTGGTTTCATAACGGTGCCTTTAAATTCGCTTTTGCAGCGGGGGGGGGGGGGATATTACGACGTTATTTGGTGACATTGATGATAAAGCAGACACTCCATTACAAGCTGCAGTTGGTGTATTTTATTGAGGTCCCTCTCCATCTTTTTATGATACGTGTGGTGGGTGCGTTTACGTACCTTAAGATGTAGTGTAATAATGTATCTTTGTTTTAGAAATTTTGACGGAGGTATAGAAACCACCTTCGTAGCTGGACACATGTAGGTTTAGTACGACGGGTTTCGTAAAGGTATTTATAACAAATCCGTGGCGTGAATTCGGTAAGTGTTTGCTGGAACAACACGAAGTCACGTAAGTTTTACGAGTAATAGGGGGAAGTCGCCTAATATGGGGAGGTTTCCTACTATGGGGAGGTGCATTATTTCAAACCAGGAGGTGCTGCACTGCCTGCTTAAGAATGTAAATGATAGAGCACATGAGGCTGTTCTTTTTAATCAAAGTATAAACGGTCAGTTGCTCAGGACTTCGGTATTGAATGGGCGTCTTTGTTTTGGTGCGCTGTGAAATTTTTGCTTATCGCAAAACTGTGACTCATGAGCCGTTGAAATTAAGCTATTTTTCTGAATTAGTTTGGTGCTTATTTTTCTGTTAATTGCAATCTTAAACCCTAGCTTTGTTTCGTAGGTACAATTTTATGTCCTGTTTTATTCACCCTTTTTCTCGAGCGCCTATTGTGAGGAGGTTTGAAGAGGCTAATATGGGGCTCCTCATATTAGAAAGTCAGTACTTTGTGAATTATTGCTTCTGGGTTATTTAATATTACAGATGGCTCAAAGGAAAAAATGGGACCCTGAAAGGATGAAGAAAGCTATTGAGGCTATAAGGAACAAGGAAATGGGCAGCTACAGAGCGTCCAGAGTTTTCAGCGTACCACAAACAACACTTCGGCTTTATGTTAAAGACCGGCAGAAAAGCTCAAGTGTAACAAT
>Ga0136643_10008263_pt1 | contig 15187 bp, 9 predicted proteins | sample TergutLab28metaG_FD_96883 | JGI IMG/M metagenome (GOLD analysis project Ga0136643, IMG submission 96883) | Labiotermes labralis P1 segment gut microbial communities from Petit-Saut dam, French Guiana - Lab288 P1 (version 3) (version 3) | ecosystem: Host-associated > Arthropoda: Insects >... | reverse complement strand
GGGGGGGATTGGGGGAGGGAGAATAGAAGTTCTAGCAGTTGGTGTAGTTTTTAAGTGGGGTACCCATGACCAATGCCTTGCATAGTTTGTTGTTTCACAGAAATGTGTAATTTTTACCTATCCTTTATAATCATCTTCTGTTGTATAAAGGGGAAGTATATTTTTTATTGCATATTTGTTGGCCAATTAAGTGACTGTAAGTGGTCCAACCCCGACTTTATTAACGAAGTTTTAAGACATCCATTAAGCTGCTTCTTTTTTTATTCTTGGTATGTTACAAGAGCAAGCTATGGTCAGCATAAATTTAATGTATTGTCATTTCATGATCTGGAGTCTGTAATGAACAGGTTATTACTACATTACTTACCTGCATACTTATTAGATCAATGTTCTGTGTGCTTATGTATCTGCAGTATACAAAGTGGTGCATGACAAAGTAGCCCCACCCATGGATAAGGAGCCCTTCCCCATCTTTAGCAGTAGCATGCTTAGTCATATGGTTAAGGTAGTCACGGGCAGCTGGAATGCCCTGGGACTAGTGTTCTTTAATGACAAAAAAATAAATTTTCAAATGTAATATAACATTTGTTGTTCTTATATTATTATCTTATATTACTGATAAAATTCCTATTGTCATTGACACTAAGAACAGGCTACTTTTTTGTGTGCCATACTGTATTAGTGCCCTTTGAAATTTTCACTGTTTGTTTGCTATATGTGATCGTAATTAAAAGGTGGAACATTTTTGTGTTAAACCTGTGTTAATGAGGAAGTGTCATTATACATGAAGTTGTCATTGGAGTTGCAGTTACATTCAGTGGGCTTACTGCCGCTTTTCACTTACTCTTAATATAGCAGGTACTGTAGGAAGATAGAAGAGTGTGGAAACTGAAACATTATTTCATTTGTGATGCATCTGAGAGACTACTCAGGTGATGTACAGCATGTGCTTAACAACACTGCCTTATATTAGCATTAACCAGTTGTCATTTTTCTGTATGTCTGATCCACAAGGCATTTTACTGGTAAGTCCTTAGATTTTCCTAGTTTTTGCCTTGTCCCTGTTGCAATTGAATATGCGTTCAAAGTGCTACAGTTGTGTCGTGTAGGTTGTACATGTATGATTTTAGTCCTATTTCTTCAATCCAAAAATATGCCACTTAAGTTTCTTTGGTCATTAGAGAAGAACACTTGAGACTCTAAAAGGAGTCTCTTCAATAATCTTACACTTGATCATGATATCACATTGCTTTATAGTGCATACAGGGTTTATAAAGAGTTTAGTGTCTTCCATATGCACTGATTTCTGGAAACTCATATTCAGATGCAGTACAGCAAAAACAATACTTTGCAGTTTTTCCACAAAGTTACCAAGAGACATGTACAAAATGAATATAGTAAAGTGTGTGCCAGGCCTGTTAGCATTGTAGGGAATGGTGGCCACTCTATGGCAATAATCTGGGTTAGCAGGGTGAAAGGCATATGATAGGCACAGATGAAGTGAAGAAACATTCAGTTATTATTACCAGAACACTGCAGTGAAGTTCTCACCAGTCATGTCAAGTCACCATCCAGTATTTGCAGTGACAATTTAGAAAATGTTTTACTGCAGGCTATTTTAAATTAGCATTTGGTTTGGTTTTGGTGGCTCCTGCTAAATAACATTTTCTTGTAAATGTCCTGGGTGTCTGTAGTGAGCTTGCATTGTCATATCCGACATCTGGTCAGTGAAATTTTTGACTGCTTTGAAGTTGTCTTTTTCCTCCATATGTATATATATATGTTACTTTGTCTCTGAGTGCTTTTACAGAAAGCCAAAAAAGCTGAGGGTTATTTATTTCTTTGCAGCACCCAAACAGCCTTCCACTCTTGCATGCTTTACCCTAGCCAATTGTGCTGTCTTTTTTTTTTTTTTTAATACATGTAGAATCTGAAGTAACATCTTTGTCAAACAGGTGCTTCTTCCAATATTTTTCACTTATATGTCCATGTTAGCACCCAACCAGATTAAGCAGACTGTGGACTTGCAGAATCTGGACTTGCAAGGTTTTACTGCATTGTAAGATCCAGAATGCACTGAAACGGCATAATATGTCTGTAGTCATTTATGTTATTTACTTCTTCACACTACATTTTATGTTATAAGCCTGTAGTGCATTAAGTTTCCAGTGTGCCGGGTGAGCCTTTATGTTGAACTTCTGTGTTCCATTTCATTGCTTTGCTGAGAAATTGTATTTAGGAGAAATGGAATCCTGCCATTAAAAAACAGGAACCCCATGTTCATTGTTGAGATTGCTGTAGCAGCTGTGCTCCTTTTTAGGAGGGTTATATATTCCTGAAATATAACTTTGATGACTCTTGACAGGAATTACATTTAATGTTGTTGGCCGTACTGCCACACCTGAGAGATACCATGAATGCCATGTTTTCAAGAGTACAGCTGGTAAAATCAGTCCCGTGGAATCATGAGCCAGAGTAGTATGGTCGGTCTAATGATCGGACTACAGGCTGGACGGTCCATGGTTTGAATTCTGGTAGGGGAGAGAACTTTTGCTCTTCTCCAGAAGTCCAGTCTGGCTCTGGGGCTCACCCTGCCTCTCATTCAAATGGTGCCAGGATTCTTTCTGTGGGTAAATCGGCCGGAGTGTGAAGTTTGCCACTCATCTCTATCTAGTGCCAATGTTAAGAATGATTATGCCTTCATGTAACGGACAGCAAAACTTTCACTTTTTTTTTTAACCTGTGGTATCATCTGTCCATATTTGTGTGCCTCCATCTGTTGGCCTGTTAAGCTTCAAGGTAATTTCTTCCAAGGAACCTGAAAACATGTTTCTTATTCTCGTCAGTATTACCACATTTTTATTTCAGTTCCTTTATTCTGAATATTTTTGTTTGTTTGTCTCTCAGCAAATGCTATATTCCAAATAATCCTAGGGGTAAATGCTGGCTTGCCCATGTCAGTTGCATGAATGAACTCGTTAGTTTTAATTTGTTCCTGTATTACTCCGTTTAGAGCCTTCAGTAGGGGTTTCAGTAGCAGCGCCTTCAGCGACTGGCTTGCGACATGTTGTGGCCCCCGAGACCAAGCCCACTCCTACAACCCCTCATGATGACTCCTTGAAGGTTCTACCCCCTGGACAGAACATTTGTGCTGACTGTGAACGTTTGATTGTGTAAGTAATTTTCTGTGCATTCTACACAGAAATGAATACTAATGTATATTTTTCTTTCCAGGAAGGCTTATACTGTCCATTAAGTAACTCCGCTCTGAGTTAAGACATTTAATTCGGTTATTCAGTTTTATTGTTTGTGTAAAATTTAAGCATAATTGCCTTGTTCCAATACTCATAATTCTGGTTTTATTAACATTACTGGATGTGAGTTGTTAAAAGATTAAAGTCTTCAAAACATCAGTCACATAAATTTAAAGGTCCTGCAATTGGTTCTTGTACAGAGGAAACACTTTAATGTGTTTTTTGTGAGCTCAGGACATTTCTTGTGAATTGTTTGAAATGTACATTTAACTGTTCTGTTATTTTGTGTTCTTTGACTTAAATATTGTCAATATGACCAAGTTCAAGCAGTAAATAAGGATGTCTGAACAGCTGGATTTCTTTTGAAGTTGTAGAATACATTATTAATATTTAGCTATTACCACAGCTTGGCTTTCTGGGAGACTTTAATGATTGAGAACCAGGTGACAGCACTTGGAGCAGAATTTTATTAATGGACAGTTTCCCTACATACCAACAGAATGCTGAGACTGGAGTTCCTGAAGTTTAGCCGATACTAGTCTTTCATTTTGGCTTTTCATTTATATGACATTCCATGGAATCGATAATCTAGTTTCACTGCATCTTTAGTTCTTTGATTTTCTCTCTCTTTCAACATCTTCAATTTCGTAACTGTCTGGGCTTCTCGTAATCAAAAACAAAACAGCCCTATCATCCAGCACATCATTTTTCGCCACCTCCAGTCATGCTGTGGGGGGGACAGCCACCTCTCCCCGCCCCTTAACACCTTTGGCGCAACAGTTGCCAGCACCATCTGCTCCCAGAAGCTATCTACCAACAAATGTCCCATCGGACACACCAAAATGTTCGGATTGTGAGCGGGGCATCGTGTAAGTAAATTGGTGTGTTCGTTCGGTGATGGAAGATTGATGCATCTTGTTCTGCCAAGCATGTCTCAGCAGTTTCAAACTGTATCTGTCAGTTTTTCAAATTCTTTCAATTGTTCCCTTCTGGCTACATAGGGCACTTGTTGGTTCTGATATGAATGTATTAAACAATATATTTTTAGTGGAAACAGTGAGTCATCAAATTCCTTTAATACATTCAGTACAACTGAAGGAAGAATTTGATAGAATTTTGAAAAGCGACATCTTTCTTTCCATATTTTATCTTTTGAACTGTGAATTATTTGTCAGCTGTTTCTGACAAGCATGATACAATTTAAATTGTAAAACTGGTATAAGTTTTTGGCACCGGTAACCTCTGTATGAACTCTTTACACGATTAATCATACAGTATTATGGAATCTGCATTTCATAATTCGTGGAACTAAACTAACTATTCTTTAGGAAGAAATATTTGAGTATCAGAAAATTATTTCTTATGTATATTACCAGTCTCTCAACCTGTACTCTGCTACAGTCTATTGTTTTTGCATATTCACCAGGTTTACTGTTTTATAGTGTAATGTATTATGTTAGTGGTAGTGTATAGTGATTATGTCTGTGATTGTTGCTCTGGATGTACTATTCCCCAAAAACTATAAATGATCTTCTTGTGTTTTCAGAACACATACATTGTTATATATACTTCATTCTATCAGTCTTTTGTGTTCAACATTGTATTTTTCTTAAATTGTGTTCCTGCAATGTGAATTCTTCCAAAAACAAACAAATTTCCTTTTAAGCTTCCTTTCTGCATCATTACATACACCTTTTTCCAGTGTTTGAGGTATTCTGTCTGGAACAAATTGTCCTTCAGAGCCTTTTGCTTGTTTCAATTTGTAATCAGTCACATTCTGCTTCACTATTTTGTGGTATGAGATGTTTCATCTTGTCATAACTGTCACATTTATTCAACTCTCCCACTGCAGTTTCACTAAGGCATTAGTAGTTTTTCCTTCTTCAAGGCATGCTTTTGAATACTGTAAATGATAATATTTTAAGTATGGTTGTTTGCTGTCTGAACTTCTCCTGTAATTGTTGGCATATTTTTTTGCATGTTTGTATTAAACAAGTTTTGGGGTATTTTTAATCCCCATGTGTGTTTTTAATACTTTTGCATATGAATATGCAAGGTCTTCTTAATTTTTCAGTATTATCATGCAAAGTTTGACAAATTTTTGGTTCTGTCTCTTACATTTGTCCATGTTTTCACTTCTCTCTTCGGGTATTTGAAAGATTTTGTTACAATATTTTTAGGTGTAATTTGAAAAATAATTCTGTTACAGGTGTACAAAATTGTAATTTTTTTTAATAAAAGTTAATTTAAAATATACAACTCCAAAACTGTCGTATGAATATTACTGGTACGTTACATGTACTGTTTTTGGTGTTCTGATGCAGTTCTCAACAATGGATTAAAATTTCCACAATATCAATTTTATAACAGTTGGAACATTTGTTATTTCCTGTTATTTTAAAATTAAATGCCAGCTACAACTGAGATGCTATTTTCTGTATTAATACCGATATTTTGATATTAAATAAACTAAATTATTAATTAGATGTACCTAAGCATTTATTCAGTTGTTTAAACATTTCTGGACTTTGTGGATGATCACAGATGTAAAAATGTTTGTAAAATGTATTGCTTGGACTTTCTGTTGGTCTGCATTTATCACTGTTATATTATTCCATTATTTTATGATGTTATTGGTTAAAGGATTTAAAATTTTATTCAAAGATTTTCAGTATAGAAAGATAACATGTTAATGAAGCAAGCATCTTGGTTAACTCATTCCCTCCTGAAAACTGGTAAACCATTTAAAGACTTCCTTCCTGTGTGATCTGCAGTGGTGTGTTTGTGCGCATCAAGGACAAGAACCTGCATGTGGAATGCTTCAAGTGTGCCACATGTGGAACGTCTCTCAAGAATGTTGGCTACTACAACATAAACAACAAATTATACTGTGACATCCATGCCAAGCTGGTGGCTAGGCAAAATCCCCCAGCACCAAATCTAGAGCCTGTCACCCTACCTCCGTGAGTACATTCAGATACTACTGTGTCACCACCGTTAATGATAAAGCAATGCATTTTGCTTTATGTTGTTCATAATTATGATGTGTGTACACATAGTGGATCACTAAAATCGTAATTGGTTATGCAAACTTTGTTTCAAATGTCAAATGCCATTGTGATAACAAAGTTCATTTTTGACTCTTGTCCATTTGGCTACCAATTTTTTGTGTGTTCTCATAGAACATAGAATTGGGAGGTTATACTTTTTCACGTGTTTTATCTCTAAACCTGCTGAATGGATTTTGATCAGATTTGGTGTTGTTTATGTAAACTATAGAGTAGCAATGAGCAGAATGCTATAAATGGACACCAAAACCATTGAAATATACAAAAACAGGAATTGGACATTTTTACTTGACTGGAATATGCTCTTGCAGTCTTGTTTGAATGTATGGTATTTCGCATTTAAGCGTAGTTATCCTTCATACTTGGTGTGACAGACTGAAGCAAGTATAATAACGAGGTGATCAGTGTATATTTTATAGATATATTTGCAGTAGTATATCAGTGCATAGTGCTCTTGCATGACTTCAGCTACAATAAAATATGTGTTAAAACTAGACATATTTCAATTTTAAATTAAACAGTGTATCAGAGTGGACTGCAACTCCATCTTCAGGGTCATAAGATGATAGCAGGAGTTTGCTTTCAAGTATTGGCAACCACAAACAAGATTAAATGGTGTTATTACCAAGGAAACTCAAACTTGTGGGTATTTCATTGTTCTTTCAGTAATTATGAGCTGTTCCATAATTATGTTACTACAGCAAATTTGTTTCAAGCTGTGACAGTAGTTGTTATGTTACAGTGGTGGCCAGGTGCCTGCAGGCACTATCTCGGCTGCACTGGCAAGGGCTCCAGTTGGCCCAGCACCAGCACCCGTAAGTCCTGGAAATCTCTCCCCACAGCCAGGCACTCTTGGCCCTCTGCCCTTCCATGTAAGTACCAATTTAATATTAAGTTCTAACATGGGGTGAGCTCATCAACTGTCAAAAAGTGTGTTGTGATATTGCTCAGCATATATTTTATGCAAAAAACAAATTATACTACAGATGGAATTCTGTCAAAGTAATAAAAGTTCCTTATTGCTTATATCTAGGCAAGAACACTTCTCCAACTGGAGCTTGGTTCATGTGCTACTTACAATAATGTTGGATTAATAAAGACATTTTAATGTTGGTGAGACTAGAAATATCTGCAACTCTACATGCATAATGGTATTTCCACCAAGTAAATGTTTTTAACAGTTTATTAAAATAAGCTGATCCTCATCAGAGAATAAAATATCCAATTACATAATTTTTCCAAACGTACTTCCCAAATTTGCCGTGTGCGCACGACAACTTGTCCGTGAATGAGCTTTCAGCATTTAGTTCTATTATATTTGGAGATAAATAACGTAGCTATAAAAAGCTTACATGAATTTCTACGATGTAATGAGTTATGACTAAGAAATAAAAGATTTCAGAGTTATGACTAAGAAGTAACCTGCTTTTGTGAACATACAAAAGTATATTTGTTCTTCAGTAAATTTATTCTTCATTGTTAATGTTGTGCAAGTGTGGTACTAAATATTTCATATGTAAGTGGAAAATATACTGCCTTTTGTTTTTTAAGCTCTTACTCAAAATCATATTCTCTGAGCATCTTACCCCAAGTATGACATTTACCCATACATTTCCTTCTTCTCCCATTGGTACTACATCCCTGGGTGGGACTTAACCTCTTCAATGATTTACCTGTATATAAGGTGAGAAATGTTTCCAAATCCATCATCTGAAAAATGAGGGGTTGCCTTGTATTTTTGCACAGAATTAGGTACGTTTTGTCCATACACAGTCTGACAATTATGTAATGAGACTGAGGTTATAGAATAAAACTGGAAGAAAAGACTTGAGTACTATCTGTATTTTATTCAAAGTACATCCCTTCTGCATCGATACAGCGAGTGGCACGATCTAGCAAAGACTGGGAGGACCTCTGCACGTCTTCTTGTGGTATGGCCTGAAGACTCAATGTCAGCTGCTTAGATGTCTTGAACATCTTCAAACAGGTGTCCTTTCAATGGTAACTTCAGTTTGGGAAACAGAAAATAATCACAAGGGGATAAATCATGGGAGTAGGGCGGATGATGGAGCACACACACTTATTTTCAGGCTAAAAATTCTTGTACAGCAACTGCTCGGTGAACTGGTGCATTGCCTTGAAGAAGAAACGAACTGCCTGGTGCTGAGTACTCGGGCCGGACATGGTGAATCGGGTACACTGCACAATCGTGGCTCCAATCTTTTGCTAACCACCGTGTGTCGCTGTTGTCTTGGTTTCCGTCTCCTTGCTTCACGTTTTCCTTATTCCCTTCCCACAACTCTCCGTGTTTTGAAGGAAACACCCACAATGCATTTTGCATTCTACACCCACAATGCAATGCGCATTCTCTTGGAGCTTTGTGTACAGTTACATGTGGCGTGGTGATAATTGCCTTTGTTCTTTGCCGAATAAAATGGTGGAACATATTGTCCAGGTTGCAACGGAATATGAAGAACGATTGCGGAGGAGTGACTACGTCCCCACATTTTCACACGGATGTCGGATGCTGAGGGATGACGGTGGTCTGAACAGGTCTTCTCTGATGTACTTACTCTACAAAGAATCAGTCGCGATTCAATTCCTAAACGCCTATATTACTCATCATCTTTAGGTTAGACATCAAGTTACTTTTCTTTTATAGCCTGACATCTCCAGACCTTGCGCTCAGAACTCTTCATACTATAACACTCATCATCTTTAGGTTAGACGTCAAGTTATTTTTCTTTTATAGCCCGACATCTCCGAACCTTCTGCTCAGAACTCTTCCTACTCTAATACTCATCATCTTTAGGTTAGACTTCAAGTTATTTTTCTTTTATGGCCTGACATCTCCGAAACTTGCGCTCAAAACTCATCACATCGTTCCCCCTACTCACAACCACCTCATTCCCTCCCCCCCCTCCCTTTCGAGGGGCTAGAGTCGTCTGCTGTAGCGTCATTTCCGTGACGTCACTGCTCGTCCCCACGGAAATAACGCTGTCGCGGATGACTCCTGCGCACGCCGCCATATTGGAGCCACCACTGTGCAGTCTATCCCGGCGAATCCTCCTCCACAGGCATTCCATAACACACAAATAAAAACTTCCAGTGCCAGTTTGTACCTCAGGGACAAACTCGTGGTGAATAATTCCCTTGCTGTCGTAGAAACACACAAGCATTGTCTTCACTTTTGACTTTTGAAGACGAACTTTTTTGCCTTTTGGTGAAGATGATGACTTCCATTCAGCATTTTGGCGTTTCGTTATGGGATCACAGCGAAAACACCAGGCTTCATCCTCTGCTACAATTGAATTCAAGAAATTTTTATTTCTACGCGCAGTTTTAATTATGTCTTTCGCGTACTGAACACGTCTCTGATCATCAGACTATGCATGCGGCACAAAACGGGAAGCGACCTTTCTCTTGCCCTAGTCTTTAACACCAAACTCATCAGCCATCATTCTCACAGTCACACAACGTTCTTCTTGTATTCGTTTTCTCACTCTCACAATGAGTCCCTCGTTACGAACAGAAAATGGACGCCGAGGACTGGCTTCATCTTCAATCGTTCCCACACCACTTTTGAATCGTGCATACCATCTGAATATCTGTGCACGAGATAAACAATTATCCCCGTACACTTGTCACATCAATTCCACCGTCTCGGCTGCAGTTTCCCCGAGTTTAAAACAGAATTTAATGATCGCTCTCTGCTCCGTACCGCTACTGCGACCTCGTCCTCTCACAACCTGCACAACATGGCGCCGTATTTCCCGTCATGCTCAGCGTGGGGCGTTGCGGTGTTGACAGATGACAGATGAAGGTTGGTCACGTTGATGGTATGCGTTGCTTCATAGATAGCACTTCTATCTTGGTCAAAATAAAATCGGTCTCATTATATAATTGTCGGACTGTGTATATTTCCCTGTAAATTGTATATTGTGATTGGGGGCTGTGTTATTTTGAGGGTCATCTCATATTCAGGTAAATGTGGTACCATATATCTGTAGCAGACCTTTGTCATGACTGTCAAATGCTATCCACCTTTAGTGTGTGATATTAATGCACTCCTACTTTTTTTAGAAACAAGAGTTCACAAACTTACTAATTTTGTGAGGTGGCTTCTGATGTTATGAACTAGATTTTGGTTATTTTTTATTTGATTGCTGATGATAAACCATAAGAGGTTATTTCAAAAGCAAGAAAACAATTTGATATTTTGTAAAGGAAGTTAAATGACCAGAGCTGACAGTGTTTACGAGCCCAAATTAGGAGAGTTAAAATTTCAGTTATTATAATTGTGAGCTGCTGTGCAGGAGGGATAAGCACTTGAGACATTTATGCTGGACATTTGGAGAATTCTTGTTATTAAGATGATAAAATGTTTGTCGCTATTTCAGAATATTTTTCCATTTGTGCACTTTCTGTTTAGTTAATGAAAGCATCACAAATGTGTGAGTATTCTGAAACAAAACTGTCCATAGTTACATTCAGCAACCAACAATGAAATTCAATCTTTATGGAGGATTGAAATCTTATATTTATATCAAGCAGGGAGCAAGTACAGCATTTTTGAGTTAAAAGTAATTTGTTTTCAGAATTTGTTTCTTTAGTACGTGGAAAACGGTATACTGTTGTTTAACAGAAGTCATATTTCAAATGGTTGTTCTGTCATATATCTAATACCCTGTCATCAATTGTCTGTCATGCTGACTGCTCCTCTTGTGCCTAATTTTGGCTGTATGGGTTAACCCTTAAAAATATTTGAACTATATTTATTGAAACTTTTAAATTTTCATTTTTATTTCTGTTTTTTCATATGTATATATATTTTTTCTCTCTTTTTTTTGGGGGGGGGGGGGAGAGCATAAAATCATATTCAATATTGGTTCCACTGCCATGGCTGTTAGTACATAAATTCTTGTACCTTTGTGTGACATTACTATGTGGCCACATGGATTGAAAGTCATTTTAAATGCTAGTGGCGTGAATGAAGAGATCTGTTTAAAGAAAATGGAATGGAAATAATGTAAAAATGCGGAAGGACCTGTAATTATAAATATTGTTGCAAGTATAGTTTGTATTGATACTATTGAAAATTAAAATTTGGGGCTGGTGTTGTTAGTGTGTACAGAATTCATTCTAAGGTGGCTTTTACTGTTTCTGCTATAGCCAATGTTCAGACCAAAGGTGTTGTCGGTAGCGCATTGTGTTGGTGGTAACATGGCGTACAAGCTTAAAAATATTATATACTATCAGCCACCTTCTAAGTGGTATTCTAAACATAAAGTACATTTAGTGGAGGGAGAAAATTTGTATTCTGTATTTATTTCAGTACTGATGTTGATAACATGATGGTTAACTTTCTTGGGCCTGTTGTTGTTTGTGAGAAGGCCACTTAGTTTGCTTTTGTATGTAACAGTAAGAATCTTGCCCCTCCAAGTTCCTTGTGAACAAAATTTGCTTCTTCAGGAAATATGCGTGAAGAATTTTGTACTGAAGGTACGAATTGTGTTACTCAGAAACAGGAATATTTAACTGTCATCCCAGGCCATTAGATCTTCTGTGTTTTATAAACATTTACTATTGTAGAATGTTTATTGCAATTGTAGAATGATGATGAATATAAAGTAATGGTGTGTCAGACGTTTGTTTAGAGGAACATCCATTTCACAAAGTCCACATTGACAGATACTGGTCATGAAATAAATTTTAGAGTTTGTGTATGGGGGCAGATACATTGGAAACGGTTTCAAGGCTAACACAACAGTGTGCTCAATACTGAATATACCTGATCTGCCAGATAAATTGCACAGTATAAATACAGACGCAGACCACGAGATGAAACCTGCAAGGATGAATGTGTCCGGTGCAGTGTGGGGCTGAGGTTGGGGGGGTGATCCTGCCTATATGTGGGACTGCTGGACTGCTGTTGGTAGAAGCGACAAGCTACTGCACGCAAACAGAAAACATCAAGCATCTCTAGTAGTGTGTAGGTAGCAAATGCACTGTGTGAATGCTTTCAGGATGGGAAGTAGCAACTTGTCATGTCCACCATGAAAACTTGCACATGTGCACCTGCCATATTTTGGGCAGATGACATTTCCTGGTCTGTGAACAGTAAAACATATCCCTCAAGGCAGCTGCTAAGTAGTGTTTGAAAGCAGCTGGTGAAAAGCAATGGAAGAAAATTATTTTTTGGAGAGAATTGATGGTCACTTGAGAACATCCACAGTTCTATGGTAAACTATGTAAGTGGGTGCTGGATCTCATATAATGCACAAATACTAAGCCTTGGCTTGAAAAATGCATACTTAAATGCAACATTGTATGTCCATTTGTTCCAAAAATTGTGACAGCAAACTGGTTGGAATATGCATTACAGATGAACACTTTTCTCTGTTCCTACTTCAGAAGCCATCTCTATTTGCGTGTTTTTACATTTTCAGTAAAACATATTTTCTATTTTTGATGTGTTTAACTTTGTAACTGATTTTTGTGTTTTGTATTCCATTTTTCTCCATATTAAAACTTTAACATTTTTCAGCCCACTTACCAGGACAGGATGCCAGAAAATAATTTTGTAACAGAGAACAATATGAAAAATATTATTACGACCCTTCCCGCATTAGACATTGCTGATCCTGATTCAGGAAACAGTGTTCCTGAGTCTATAGAAACTACACCAAGCGAGGTATTGACGCCACATGCAATCTGATAGTATGTTTTGGTGATGGGATTCTGTTTCTTTAAAACACACTTTAGGAAGGGCTTCCACAAGGTCTGACATTTGCTATGTCAATTATTTAAGTCTTATGATATAATGAAATTAACTGTCTCTTTTGGTTATGTTTATAGAAATAAATATGGTACATTTATTTGCTTTGTTGATATAGAATAATCGTATTTACTACTGTACAGTGGTGGTCTTTTTTGCTTTCTGTGTATTGGTTCTGGGGTTCTACCTTGCTTCTGGATGCAATGATCTTCATTATATTATTTCTAAATATGTTCCAACATAAGTGAATATTTTCTAAAATTGATTTTTATTGGATAAATAGAACTGTACTTAGAAATAGAACCCAACAGGTAGGCTAGTTCTGTTATTTTCCTAAGCTTGCATAATCCTGTAAAAAAATATAAACTTTATTTTTACCTCCCACATCATACATATGTACTGTTTTTCAAAGCAGGTACACTCTGCAGTCCAAATTCCTACATGATGAGGTTTCTTGTCATGCAGTACTTTCTTTGCCTTGGTACTCTCACTTATTGTTGTGTACTATTTGTTACTTGCTTTCATTTGGAAAGTAAGATGTCTTATACCTGACAGTGAGTATTTTGACTGGATTTTGTGGTTCTCATCAGTTCTTTATGGCAGATATTGTACAGATTTCAAAGGAAATAAAATCTACTTCATTCATTCTCATCCTAGTTATGAAGTTGTCAGATATGATCAGTAATATATTTGAATTAAAATCCTCCATTTTGTCTGTGATCATTTAGGAATAGTATCAATCATACTCAACTGAAATGAGAATCAGTATGAATATTGTCTGTGGTTGCACATTTTTCTTTCATGTAAATAGTATTCATTACTGCAATATTTTGCTGCAGAAGACCTGGGAAGAAATTTATGCTAGATTGCTTTCAGTGCAATATAAAAATGACACAGACACAAAAGTCCTAATCAAAATATCTGGCAGGACACTTGACATTCCAGTACTAATTGGAGGCATCACCACCAAACGTTGTAAAATTGTGTTGGAAAACATACACCGATATTAATGTGCATCCTGTTTAGGGTGATGATATATAGTAGCATGAAGGGTGCTCACATTTTGGAGACCATATTGATTCCATCATCAAAGCAAAGGACTGCCCATTAGTCTTCCAAAGTATCAGTTGGCATACCAAACAGAGCACTTATGCTGCGAAGACTGGCATCTGCTGCTGGGTACTGACACTTTGCCTTGAAGATGGGGAAAGTAAAAATTCTAAAATGTTGATCATGAAACCTACATGCAGTTTGTTCCATCACCCATGACAAGATTTGCGTAACGTTGAACTACCATGAAAGCCTGAAACATTGTCCACACTGAAACATATATACAGATCATCCTGAATTCTGTAATGCTAGAGCAGTGAACAACATGCCAAGATCTGTATATTTGCAGGCTCCAAGGGGTGGCACGACACACGTCAGTGCTCCTCGCCCAGTTCAGGTAGAGGAGATGGAGAATGAAAATTTGCTATGTGTATCTGACTTATGCTTTCACTAACTTGGACTTATTTATTAAATGTATAATAGTATGGAAGCTAATATGAGAATCTTTATTGGTTGTGCATGTTACTGTTGTAAAGCTGCATGGACTGGCACAATGGGTTTCATATTTTTCTGTAATAATACCATAAAATTTGACTGTAAGCCACTTAGTACAGGTTCCATAATTTCAGAAGATTGATAATGGCATTTATGTTGGGTAACACAGTCCACTGCTTTGTAGTCCTTTTTGTAAGTTGAGCAAGCTTTCTTTTAAATGCTTTTTGTTTATTTTGTTTCTAGTCCAGGAGTTACACCTGACCTGTTTTTTCTTGTCTCTGTGAATATATTTTGACACATTAAAATTAAAGTCAATTTTAATTGGGGCTGCCTGTAGAGCACTACAGTTGGAATGATGGGAATTTGCAGCATCCTGGCAAACCAGTGCTGTATTGTGTATGATCTAATGGGGAGTCAAAAACCTTGTATGTTAAAGGCATGATAACCTGCGTTTCTTGTACAGTCCTGTAGTAGCAGTGACTAGGTCAGTCATTGAATTCTAAGTACAAAAGTTACAAGAACATTGGATTAGTGGTGAATGT
>Ga0136643_10008262_pt1 | contig 15189 bp, 10 predicted proteins | sample TergutLab28metaG_FD_96883 | JGI IMG/M metagenome (GOLD analysis project Ga0136643, IMG submission 96883) | Labiotermes labralis P1 segment gut microbial communities from Petit-Saut dam, French Guiana - Lab288 P1 (version 3) (version 3) | ecosystem: Host-associated > Arthropoda: Insects >... | reverse complement strand
GGGAAACCAGAGGGAAAGAGACCACTGGGGAGACCTAGGTGTAGATGGGTGGATAATATTAGGATGGATCTCCAGGAGGTGGGATGTGGGTATATGGACTGGATTGGGCTGGGCCAGGATAGAGATAGGTGGCGGACGCTTGTGAGTGCGGTAATGAACCTTTGGGTTCCGTGAAATGCGAGGAATTTCTTGACTAGCTGCGAACCAGTTAGCCTCTCACGAAGGACACTGCACCATGGAGTAAGTAAAATGTTTTTGAGACACTCCAGATTCAATAAAAATTAGCATTTTTTGTTCAAACTTCAAATTTCTGTCATTAAATTAGCATAATCTCCAGTCACATTCCCAGTAGAGATTTCCCAGAAAATTAATTTGTGCCAGAACACTGGAATTCACCAAAAATAAAAAACTCGAATGCAAAAAAACAAGAATATTTGCTTCTTTCTTCTCCACAACACAAGCCATTCTCATACCTGTTACCTTTCTACCAGTACATTACCATAGTAAAGATTTATTTGATAATGCCTTCCATAACTTGAATTATATAACATTAAATGATGCTTGGTGAATAATGAATTCAGAAGGATGGGCACGAGACAATGACAACCTCATCTGATAAATTTTTTTTTTTTTTAATTTCAAGCTGTAATGAACTACCTGTAAATTTACCTAAAGGGGATACAGAAACAATGAAAATTTTCACTCATAATAGCTGACCTCCAGGCAAGGTTTTTAACCTGCAAACTCCAAAACACAAAGCAAGACTGCCAAACAGCAAACTACTAGGTTCAATCCACAGTTGGGTCTCCAGTGCTGCTCTACAATAAAGCAGGAATCTCAAGCTCAGGGGAAGCTAAAAACTGGCTTTTATCAGGGAAAAATCACTATTTAACTTACCTGTAAAGTTTTGACTGTTACAGGTTTAGACTTGGGCCCATCACCTGCTGGATTAAAGGCTAGTATCTGGATACGGTACTCGGTGTATTTATCTAGGAACACCAAGTTGTGTGAATTATATGTTGCTGGAACTACTTCCAGTTCTTCCTCACGATTAATATCTTCCTCATCCAGGGGTGAGTAAGTAACCACGTAGAAAATCTGTCACATTAAATACAAATGTAATTAGAAACAAAAGCCATGTTACTTTTATATGCAATGACAGATAATACTACAGGTTGTGGACCAGATCCTTCTGGATCGGCACAAGGCCCACACCAAATTACAAGTGAACTGGAAGTGGCATTTTTCCCCCCTCATACCTTGTAACCCAAGAGATCTCCATTCTGCTGACTTTGCTGTGGTGGCTTCCAATGCAGCCTAACCTCTGTGGACGAAACAGGCTGTCCCTCTACAGCTTGTGGCTCTCCTGTTGGTACTGCCTCACCGACATACACTGCTACAGGAGGGCTAGGTGGGCCAGAACCTTGAGAGTTGAAAGGCACCACCACAATGTCATAGTTGGAGTTGCGAGTCAGCTCCTTCAGCACCACTTGGTTGGCCTGTGTCAAAAGACATCAAGTTTGTCGGCTTGAACAGCACCACCATAATGTCATAGTTCCAGATGTGGGTCAGGTCCTTCAGCACCACGAGGTTCAACTGTTACATAAGGCAGCAAGTTTGTAAGCTCACTTGCTGAATGTAGGAAATCAGTAGGTGGCACCACACACATGCTGTGTTACAGAAATGTGACAATGAGTCAACACTCCTGTCATTGAATGCTGAAGTTTCAAAAGAAGTTCAAACACACCTTTCTGGCCCTCTTATCAAATGTTCTAACCACTCTTCTTTATAGCTTCTCCTTAGTCTATTCATACACGACATTCCCATGGTTTCTTGAATATCTACAATATACTATCAACCTATCATTCTATATCTTTGGGTAAATGACCAACTTGATGCACAATTACATTATGTAATACGTTTCTTACTATAATCCTCTACATGTTTCGAGCAACACTGTGCTCATCACCAGGAGGTCAAATTGTACTAATACAGCATCTGGTGTATTAGTATCTCTGTAAGTGACCATCCAGTGTGCAGGTTGAGAAGGAACTGGTTGGGTTGGGTAGGAGTGTTGACTGTCAACACTCCTACACAACCAAACCAGTTCCTTCTCAACCTGCACACTGGACAGTCACAGGTAATACTATACCAGATGCTGTATTAATACACCGGATGGTCACTTACAGAGAATACTATACCAGATGCTGTATTAATACAATTTGACCTCCTGATGATGAGCACAGAGTTGCTCAAAACATGTAGAGGATTACAATAATAAATGTATTATATAATGTAATTGTGCATCAAGTTAGTCATTTACGCAGAGTCACACTAGGATGCATGGTCAGCAAAATGTAAAATTCTATATCGTGTTAACACCCCGAAGAAACGCAATGACACAGTCTTCATTTTCTGCATTTGTAACGCCCCACATTCAGATTTACACTCAGTGAAACCTGGATTTTACTTTCTGAATCCATTCTATCCTTAATTCTGTGTACATTTTGTAGAGTCCTGCCAAAACTCCCATAACAGGAACATTGTATATTCCTTCAACACATATTTCCTCTTTTTACCCAATTCCTAACTATACATTCAAACTGAGCATAAATCAGCCCATTGCTGTTGTTTTAAGGCAAAAGCAATCCCATTATGGGCCTGGACAGGCCCTCAGGATTTGACAAGGTTGAGGTTCCCAGATTTCAAGACAATCAGCACATGAAGGTGGTAAGGTTGTCAGCCCCACGCACCAGCTGCCTTTACCCCTCAGGAAATATTCCTAGTAATCATTTCTGATAGAGGCTAAGTCAACCCCTGGGCCATAGTGCAGTCGGAAGGATCATGTCGAGGAAAAATTCCAATGACACCATCAGGAATTGAACCTGCAACCTTCCGGCTTGTAGAGCAGTGCCTCAACCAGCTGCGCCACCATTGTTTTAAGGACTTTCGATTAAAAATCAGTAAACAAAATTCATTTTTAATTACAATTTCCTTTCTCTCCTATTGTGTTTAGGTATGCATGCTACCTCTGAACCATGCCATTTCATAGATAATCTGTGTCATCCGGTCTACATACTCGATGGTGTCAAGGTCATGCCAACAAAGTTGGGCCCTGCATCATAAATGATCTGCACCTGTATTTGATTTGTAGCAACCCTGTTTAGTTACAAATTACTTCTGATGCAATGTAGTTTTGCTTTTTGAATTTACTGTGAATTTAATTGGCAACAGTTTTATTTACATAATTCCTTTCTGAGTATGATTCATTATACTGACCCCCAGTTCCACACTTATCTGGGTATGATTCATTATACTGATCCCCAGTTCCACACTTATCTGGGTAAGATTCGTTATACTGACCCCCAGTTCCACAGTTATCTGGGTATGATTCGTTACACTGACCCCCAGTTCCGCACTTATCTGGGTATGATTCATTACACTGACCCCCAGTTCCACACTTACCTGGGTATGATTTGTTATATTGACCCGCAGTTCCACACTTATCTAGGTATATTCGTTATGCTGACCCCCCAGTTCCACACTTATTTGGGTATGATTCGTTATATTGACCCCCCAGTTCCACACTTATCTGGTTATGATTCGTTATACTGACCCCCCAGTTCCACACTTATCTGGGTATGTTTCGTTATACTGACCCCCAGTTCCACACTTATCTGGGTATGATTCGTTATTCTGATCCCCAGTTCCACACTTATCTGGGTATGATTCATTATACTGACCCCCCAGTTCCACACTTATCTGGGTAAGATTCGTTATACTGACCCCCAGTTCCACACTTATCTGGGTATGATTCGTTATACCGATCCCCAGGTCCACACTTATCAAGTTGCTATGTTAGTGTTGCTTTGCGACTGTACTGTCAATTCAACCAGTGAGCAATTCAATTTAATTTGTGGCTGCAATCCTTTTTTCACCGCTACGAGTGAATCAGTCAAGCCAAAAGATTCTCTGTTCATTAAAAAACAAACATTATAGCCCAAGTGGATACTAGTATGGGAACGCTTGTTGTACTGACTACCAAATTAGGAATAATACCATCAACATTGAGCACTGTAGTTAAACACTCTATTATCCAACTAATGCACAATATATTATATGTAGATACAATTAAAATTATAAAATATTTAAAAGTGCTCCAATATGTTTCAGATCACAGAGGATCCATCATCAGAGAACTTTGTACAGTGCTTGGCTAAAAATTACAAGAATGAGTCTATTGTGTCTGTTGACATGGAAAAGGTCGGTGTCATGGCAGCATATTCCGATAGTAATTAGATAAAACAATAGATTCATTATAGTAATTTTTTGCCAAGCAATGTACAAGGTTCCCTGATGATGGATCCTCTTGTGATCCAAAACATGTTGGAGCACTTTTAAATATTTTATAATTTTAACTGTATCTACCTATTATATATTGTGGATTAGTTCAATAATAAAGTGTTTAATTATCATTGATGCACGGTGCAAACATGAAGAATGAGCACTGTAGTTAACAACGGGTAAAATAGTGAAAAGTGTTATGCATAATGTGGCAGGTTCTCTAGTCATCAGAAGAGGTTGAAGCAGTCACCATTTCAAAAACTGGAGCGTCTATTGTCCATGTGGTTTAAACAGGCTATAGTCAGCAACGCAGTAATCAGTGGCTTGAGGCTAAGAGAAAAGGCTCCACGCACTGCTGTCAGACATGTACTATAATACATTTTCAAGACACTGCACTGAACTAAATTACATGTTTAATGCAGTACAGTAGTATTTCAATGTATTCAATGTCATTAACTAAATAAATTTTCATTTCCCTGATTTTATATTTTCTGTGATTTTACATTCAATTCAAATGCTCCCCTTAGAAATGCATACAGGAATGTCCTCTACAGTTTAGTGTAGTTTCCACTGCAGTTCAGCAGGTGTACACGTCTTTTAATCAGACAAATCTTCTGTATTCTGTTTAGTTTTATACTTAACTCTGTATGAAAATACAGACATACCCACAAAGTAACCCCTGCAAAGCAGCACAGAATTCAAATTTGGTGATATTTTTCTGTAACATTTTCACATAATCTACATCAGATTCCACTTGCATATGGCCTGCAATTGTAACACATTTTAAGCCAGTTTGTTTTCCCTTTTCAAGATGATGTACAAGACCTTACAATATGTTGACATAATATGTACAGAATAGCCATGCGCTGAATTTGACTATCTCGCATAATTGCAAGGGTAAGGATAAAACAAGGAGGCACCCAAGCCAACTTGAAGCTTAATGATAATGTTACACCACCTGGCCCACAATTACTTGCATTAGATAATTCATAAATAGATGGCAGAAAGAAGTAAAATTAGAAAACAAGTGGTCAGCAGCTGTCTGATTAGTGGTAAAGTCACCCAGCTGGATTGTCTAACCATGAATGTGGTGTAACATTATACTCAAGCTATGATGAGCTTACCTCAATATCCATAACATCCTCTTTGGGTGTAGCCTGAACTGCAGTGGGGAACTTCTCAGAGCGATACTCAACTCGGTAACCACCCGTCTCATAGTCTCCACTCCAGTACGCCCTGTCTACAGTGTTCCACTCGACCCGCACACTAGTTGTGGTGATTGGCACCACCTTCAGCCCTGTGACACCTTTGCTTGGAGCTAAACATTGCAATTAGAACGTCAGTTGGCTGTGAGACATTTGCTGTGACATAGACAGAACACATATTGCTAATTGCTACTAGAGCAGCTGTCCTTGTAAATAACCAACTTGATGCACAATTTTTTCTTGTACGATTATTTCTATTCTCTACATGTTTCGGGCAGCCACGTGCCCATCATCAGGAGAATTATTGTATCAATGCGACAACTGGTTTATGTCACTCTGTGTAGATGAGCGTCTGGTATGCATGCATTGATACAATAATTCTCCTGATGATGGGCACGTGGCTGCCCGAAATATGTAGAGAATAGAAATAAACATACAAGAAAAAATTGTGCATCAAGTTGGTTATTTACAAGGATCATACCAGGATGCATGGTCAACAAAACATAAAATAGAGCACTGGTGATATATAGGCATTGTTATCAGATATTAGGTTACACCAGGTAAAGTACCATCAACGAATTCGAAAAGCAAATGGTGCTTTTTTATGACTCTATCCAGTGTGGAAGAATAGCAGAATAACTATTAGGACCAAACTCTGCATCTTCCATAGTAATGTTAAGTCAGTGTTGTTATATGGATCTGAGACATGGAAAGAAATGAAAACTACCACCTCAAAACTGCAGACCTTTGTTAACCGCTGCTTACGAAGAATCCTGAACATCCATTGGCTGGAAGTAATTTCAAATGAGGAACTTTGGAGAAGAACAGAAAAAATTGAGATGTCAATGCAGATCAAGAGATGGAAGTGGAAATGGATAGGACACACAGAGGAAAGGAAATGAAGCCCTCAAAAGGGAGGCCTTGGATTGGAACCCACAGGGGAAAAGGAGGAGAGAGAGACCTAGACATACGTGGCGAAGAACTGTCCACAACAAGGCATTAGAAAAAGGGAAGAGCCAGAATGAAGTTAAGAGGATGGCCGGAAATAGGACCAGGAGGCGGTGTTTTGTTGAAGCCCTATGTCCCCTAAGGGATGACAGGAAGTGATGATGATGGGGTAAAGTACCATACATTGCATTTACAGAAGAAATCAAAAAGATCTGTAAATAATGTAAGGCATGAAACTTCAGCACTACAAAAACCACAACAAAACCCAGCTAACACAGACATAAAAATGTAGCACTAAAAGTGATAAATTGAGAATATCTGAGAATGCAGTAGCTATTTGATTCCATTTTGTTGAAACTGAAAACATGCCAATTGTAATCTTCACTAGCTAAAACCAGCAGCTGCTGGGATTTTTTGAGTTTGAAACTCACACAATTTTAGCAGGTACAAAGAAACATAAAAAGAAACAAAAGTCTATGGAACTCAGTCCATCACAGAAAGCTAACATTTGCTCATTTAGCCAAGAAACTTCCCTCCACATATGAAACCTCATGGTTCATTACTGTGTCCGAGAGTCCTCACCAATTGCTGTCCTGACCAGATGAACCCGGTCATTGTTTTAAACCCCCTTCACACATCCACTCGTGGATTTTGTGTGGCCCTCCAAAGCTTGCTTCCCTACTTGGACCTGCCCCTGCCCTGTCACCCTCCTTACTATTGGCTCAGGCTATTTTCGAGCCAAACCTTTTCCTATATAAATACCCCAACATTCTCAACCCCAGTCATTACAACATTCACAACCCCATTCATTCTTCATACCTACCCGCCTATGAAGATGGAACAGAGTGTTCCGAAACAATGGCATACAAAATTCAGACGACAGGCAATTACCCAGAAGAAAGCATACAACCACTTTTTTTTAACTATTTATTTCAGACCTAACTTACATAAAGTCTCTGGAGAAATACAAATTCCATCTCCAATGTATAAAGGCAAGACTAATTACCTCTCTTTAGTTATTTCAATAGTTTAGTTTCATGGAATATAATGCATCAAAACTGGGAGTTAGTAGGCACGTGGCTTAAAAACTCTAAAGAGACGGTCTTTACCTTTACTTTTACCATTGTACTAGATTTGTTCTCAAGTACATGTCGTAACAAGTTCCTCTTTCTATGGTGCTCATTGGGTTCCACCAGGTTAGGTGCTTCTTTGACAGCTTCCAAAACCTCATGGGTCTTTAAAAAATTAGATGATGGACATGACTCAATGGTGACGGTCAATTTCAGAGGTACTATGTTCTCTCTTGTGGATTTCTTGACACTTGAACATGGGACCAATAGGGTGTGCCATAACATAAGTACAGAATTACCACTCAACACTGCGTAACATCTCAGAAAAGTAGAGATTTCACATGACGATTTGGCGATGCAGGCCTTTGTTTGGCTCTGAATGGTCCAGTTCAAAGCAATCCAATTTGGCATGGTCCAGTTCGGCACTTCATATGCGTATTTCAGACAACATCACATACTTAAGTGCCAAATTTAAGGGAAAAGCCTCATCTTGCATTCGAGTAAATATGGTATGTGAATTGTAATGCAACACTTACAGTATTTCTAACTTACAGACTTCAGTTTGAGTTATACCTGCAGGAAGGGTTCGTGCAACATTTGACTCCACACTCCATCCGCTAGGGCCAATGTCATTGGTAGCCTGTATTCTAAATCGGTAGGCAGTGAATGGCTTGAGACTGGCCACCGTGTAAGACATGACCTGAGGATCGACTCGCTCTGGGACGGTCTGCCAGGGACCAGAATTTTCTGTATACTGCACAGTGTAATACCTGGATGAAATAAGACATTTATGTAATTCTGGAAATTTCAAGTTTAGGTACTGTATATTCTCAAATCTAATCCACACCCTTTTTACAGTTTCAGAGGGCTAAAAAATCAGATGCGGATTAGAATCGCGGTCGTGAACTGGATTTTGGAAAAATGATAGAGCCGCTGTATGTGCCGTAAGAACAATACAATAATTCATTTTATTTATTATTTATAATATTATATAATATTTATAATTTATTATTTGTCAGACTCGCTGTCATCTACGTGAATGTATGAAGCATTTAAATGGCTGCAGAACTAATCAGCTGTGGTGCGTTTGTACCGCCGGCAGTTAAATGGCCACCTCACACACCGCGTGTTAGTCAGGTAACAGTTAAAGCAATGGTAACATCCAGTATTATTCAATCAGTCTGCCTTGTAGGCAAGGGGCGGTTGAAAGGTGCGGATTAGAAACGTGAACTAACATTTTTTTCGTTTAAGAAATCAGCAAAAACTAGTGCAGATTAGATTCAGGTGCGGATTAGATTCGAGAATATACAGTACATAATATTTAGCCCTTAAATGACCTACACTCGCATATATGAACGCACAAAGAAAAAATTCCCCTAGCAATTCATTTTATATATCCAGCCAACAAGCAAATTTACTGCATTTTTAAAGGCATGCTGCATTATCTCTGTTCTATTTTCCACCAAATGATGTTTATTTCACAATTTTATATTTTTGTGTTCAAATAATACTTGCATTTTTGATAAACAATATGCAAAAATTCAAATATCAACCTGGTCATTTAAAAGTTAAAAATCAAGTCTGTTCACCACACCAAACACGGTTCATAGGTAAGCATACAGAAGAAAACCAACTAGATGCTACTGTGTGCTTTATTGCACTTATAATCTGCTCAACATGTTTCGGGCACTTATATGCCCATCATCAGGAGCTCGAGACTACACTTGTGTTATTGCCGCATATGGCGTGTAATGCCTTTGTTGCTGGTAGTTGGCTGTTAGGAGCAGGGCAGCAGGCTATGCGTCCAGGATGAGGGAAACTGTGTGACTGACTGCATCCTGGATCCATAGCCTGCTGCTCTGCTCCTAAAAGCCGACTGCCAGCAACCAAGGCATTACACACCATATGCGGCAATAACACAAGTATAGTCTCGAGCTCCTGATGATGGGTATATAAGTGCCGGAAACATGTTGAGCAGATTATAAGTGCAATAAAGCATTCAGTAACATCTAGTTGGTTTTCTTCTGTACGCTTATACTATGATGCACGGACAAACATGCATCAAATTCACAGTTCATATGTATTATAAATATAAACCAATTAATGCTACTCACAGCAATTACTACTATCTATTGTCAGACGCATACAAAACACATAAACACACAGTATCAGCATAATACCAAAGGAGGATAAATAAATATCAGCATTAAAGAAAGAGGTGTACATTTGATTATCACTGTGCTTTTAAATGGATCAACCTGAAATCATTTTGTCCCTCTCCACCTCAACATGCCACAGAATGACAGTTCATGACCAAAAAGATATTTCTTTTGAATATCACAGGAATACAAGCAAAACATGACACCGTGGTGTAGACGCGACCTGTGTCAATGATCAGAATCAAGCTTGTGTAACAATTTAAGATGTCTGATGTTTATTCGAACGTGTATCGCTGTGATAACTGAAGAATGAAAACCAGCTGTGCTTTAGCCTGCAGCCAGGACACTACTCCAGCCTAACTGCACCTAACCTCCAACACACAGCAAACCAAGAACGAGACGACCAATGTGGTAACCAACATTATAGTCGTGAGCTCCTGATGATGGGCACAGTAGTGCCCAAAACATGTTGAGCCTATAAGAAGTACTATAAAATAATAAGTGGCATATAGTTGGTTTATTATTCAATTTAAGATATGTGTATTTATTCAATTTAATATCTGTTTGTAGAGTCGTGTTCACAACCTTTCCAAAATCTATAAATTATTTAGATTAGTCTTTTGGAATATAATTTGGTAGACAGGTAACAACCTCTTGGAGCTACCGGCTCATTCACTCTTTTCTATTCTGAAGACAGAAACTGCTGGTTGCTTGAAAACGTATCTAACAGATTACATTATATTACACTTCAGAAATCACACAATTAATTGCTGCCATGTATCACATACTCGATGTATTAACCCCTTTACAAGCAATATCCCAGTATAATCATGAAGTACACCCCACCCCCATCACCATGGAATACATTTCAGTTAAAATTTACCCCATTGCTTTGTCCACTGAAGTAAATTTTTACCTGATCTCAATAATATGTAGGTGGGCTGATAAGTTTTGCCTCCACTGTAATATTTTTATTTACATTAGACATGTCTGGGTAAAACGGGTTCTGTGTAGTCGCATGGTATCTCTCTTCCATCATACTTCACTTTGAACACGCAGATGCTTACAGTCCTCACCCAGTGCACATCGAAATGGAAGAGTTTTCAGATGTTTGGTTCAAACAGCATGCTGTTATTGAACTCTTAACCATGGAAAAAGTTCCTCCAATTGAAATTCACAGACGAATGCAAGCTGTTTATGGTGATCAGTGTGTTGAAGTGAGTACAGTAAGACGCTGGGTAAGGTGAAGTGTGTTGAAGTGAGTATAGTAAGACACTGGGTAAGGTGAAGTCTGCAGTAGGAAATGGTTTCAGAAACAAAACACCAATTTTTTTTAAGGACAGATTTCAAAAACTAGTGCAGCGTTGGTGGAAGTGTATTGAAGTGCTGGTGATTTTGTAGAAAACTAATTATGCAGCTTTGAAAGTAACTGTTTCCCTGTTCATTTTCTATTTAAGTGGTGGCAAAACTTATCAGCCCACCCTCATATATAATCCATTACTAGCACTAACCTTTAGGAATCCCAGATAACAGCTTACTGAAAATTTAAGGGATCGTAATACTCCTTACTTTTAAAAGTAAAACTGCTCACATATGGTTAAGATTTATACACATCATGTAGAAAGCTGTCAGAAATATAGCTATTGAAGTGACATGTCTGAAAAGAGCATGAGGTCAACACACTACCATCCAGAACACATCAACCACGTACCTTAGAGGAGAAAATCCGTCACGACCAGGCGTCCAACTAAAAGTAATCTGTTCACTTTGAATTTGGCTTGGACTGATCTGTGGAACAGATGGAGGCTGCGGTCGCTCACGATTATTTGTAGTGAATACAAGCGCATTCGCTGTCTTTCCCCACCCCAAGCGAGTCTGTGCCGTTACAGAGAACATGTAGTACTGTTCTGATGTCAATTCCGTCGCTCTGCAATGAAATGTACAAATTAACTTAACCATTCAAAAATGGGGGACATTTAACATAAACCTTACTGTATGAACAAAGCACATTTCAATATTTCCACCAAAGATGCACATTTTACTATAACTGCTCTAAATGTGTAGAGCTATGGAATTTAAAAACAAAAAAAGGACACAAAAGTCAGAAAACTATGTACATTTAGAACACGAATATTTCACAGCGGACATTAAATGTATTCTGTGAAATAACTGTATGTGAAGGAATAGATACAGTTGAACTCCATTATAAAATCATGAAAGGGACTGAATATTTTGTGACATTTTAAACAAGTGTCGTTACAAACGCGGAGTACAACGTTACGGTTAACAGCGAGGAATTAATTGGTACCACAGACTATCTGACTCCACAGGCAAGGTGTCATATAAACCAATGTTGTTACAACCAGTTTCACTGTATTTATCACCAACTAATTGAACTAGTTAACACATATGAATTTCTTACTCCTACTGGTTATTTACCATTTATCATTGATGACAGTATATTTTAAGTCCGGGGACCGAATCCTGGTGGGGGCGAGATTTTCCGCACCCATCCAGACCAGCCCTGGGGCCCACCCAGCCTCCTATACAACGGGTACCGGGTCTTTCCCGGTGGTAAATCGGCCGGGGCGTGGTGTTGACCATCCACCCCCATCTAGCGCAAAGGTTAAGGAAAGAGTAAAGCTATACATCTACTCCCCCTCTGGGCCCTTGTGGCCCGTTCTGGGGTGAACTTTACCTTTACAGTATATTTTCACCCCATATAACTCCTTTTAGTAATACTACCTGAGGACAGCTATTTTTAACAGTCAAAACAGGTAATAATCTAGTACATGTTAACTAGTGCAATAAATTGGCAATAAACGTATCACATCGCACATTTCAGAGAGGGTTTACATAGTCCTTTCTCCCATAAATGTGACTGTCCACTAAACTGCAGTCCAATCAAATTAGTCCAGAATTTAAAAGCAAAAACTTAATTATGCATTCAGCACAGAATACAAAATTTGATTATAAATGCTGCACTTGAATTTCTTCAATGCAGATCTCAGGAATAAAATGTGCGCTAGCAGTCTGCATTTTTTGAACTCGCATTAATGAAAACGCCAAACTTCACAATACCGTGCTCTTGCATTTAAGCAACATGCAGTTGCAGTCTGTTTATATAAATCAACACATTCCTGTAACACCACACTTCACAGTAACATACACTCACAATTAACACTTTGAGTCCCAGCCCTTTAGTGTTTTGTCGGATCCAGACACCCAGGAGTTTTTTTTACATACATTTTAACACTACCATGAGTACAATAAGTATGTTGTAATATCCTTACTATATTCTGAGAGATAAAGATTCATACTTTAATTTGAGCATAAATATGGACACAGTATTCCTGTAGAAGCATATAAAAAAATTATTGAACAACAATGAAAATTTACAAAAAAAAATCTGCACCAAACACATTTCCTATATTTACAAATAGTTTAGTTTTGTGTGGTACAATCTGAAGCACTCTGACATGCAGAGTGGCACTTTACAATCACGATACCATCACACAGTCTCTTTTCTTTCTGAAAACTCTAAAATCAAGACGAACAATACACCTACAGCACGAACTGCAGACCACAACGTGAACATAAACAGACAACTATGCTCATTTCTTTTTTTTGAAATAGTGCAAAAAAGAAGTCCCCAGATGGCAGCACCAAATAGAGCGCTATTCCATGAAAGCTCCCATGCAACCCAAACCGAAGTTCAACTCACGTACGTTAATAGTACATACACGAATATATATAGGCACGAGCTGCACTTGGGCATGGGCCGCGCAGCAAGTTAAAAGAGACCGAGCCTCACTCGGGCTTGGGCTTCAAAGTGTTAAGAAGGTGTACTAAGATAAAACTCGCAATACTGAAAGTTCAGACTTCATGACAAAGTACTTTTTAAGGAGCTCAAAATACTGCAGGCTCAAACTCTGTGGCAGCACAACCTCATATTTATGTAAGCTGTAACAGCAGCCTGTTTATGTGAAATTCATAGTGCTGTTAAATTTAAACTTGCAGCAATGTGCTCTTAGGTTTACATAATGTGCACAAACCAGCTCTTCACACAGAACTTGTATTCAGCTTTCACAGAACTGTGGCAATTACATTCACGCATCTTCAAAAAAAATATCACATTTTTCTATTTTACTACTAACATTATGGCATACTGGAATGAAAAATAACCCCATATTCTACTCAAATATTTCTGATAAACTCAGAAATATTTGTAAGATAAGCTCTTAAGCACAGTCCAATGTCAAGCCACCAACAAACTCTCACATTTTTTAATGATCCATAATCGTGCCCTGACCACTTACATATGATATCAAAACCATCAAATGCGCATAAGTGTTTGAAAGTATATTACACACATTGCATACATCCTTCATGTTTTGGTCAAACATGTGGCTTCAGAGAGGTGCAGTGGGGTTCAGGGTGGTGATTTACTATACATATACTGTGCATTACCAATTAGAACCAATCACAAATATTTTTATCTGTATTTTAATCTTTAATATGCTTTTTAAAACACGTATTGTTTTTAAAATATAATATTTCATACCTGTGCAATTGGCTGACAAACTTCTGTAATATTTCGATGTATCTGTCCTTTGTAATGCACCCTCCCAACGAAGACAGCCACATGAGTGACTAAACACATGCAGGAGGTATACATCGTGTATATTGTACTTCCATACACGCAATGTGCATCTGTTGATTTTGATATTATATCCAAACTCTCTCATGTTTCGTTTCCTGTTTTGTAAATACAGCGCACCTCCCTTCCCTGCAGTGCAGACTCGTCCACCATCGTCACCAATGCTATTTTCACAATTACCAATACACACACATCTAAATCATTCAGGATGTCCAAACCATTCTCCTTCTTATGAAGTTTGCTTGTGGCCATTGTACTTACACATGAAATGGCATTTAAAAACTTTAAATTCTTCTTTTTACTGCATACCCCACTTACAGTATAGAAGATAAAGTTAAGTGATACTTATAACATTAGGCAGAATATAAGAAGAAAGATGAAACACTAGATGGAAAACCAGCATCTGGTATTGTGGCGTGGTCTTTGTAGTACACACAGACAGGCTCGAGAACTGATCTCTGGCCCTGACCTGGCTGGTTACAAGGGCCTGATTATTGTCCTTTAATATGACAAAATCCAGGGTTGTTATTGGCCTGCTTACTGGACATAACACCTTCGGAAGACATTTATATATAATGGGGCTGAGTAATAACCCCACTTATAGGAAATGTGGTACTGAGGAGGAAACCTCAGGCCACGTTTCATGTGAGTGTGAGGCCTTGGCCTTACTCACACATACACATCCAGGTTCCTTCTTTTTGGACCCGGAGGATATTAGGAAACTAAATATAGGGGCCATCTGGAACTTTGGTAAAGGAACAGGGCTCCTTTAATTTAGTACAGAACATGGGGCACAAAGGGCC
>Ga0136643_10008254_pt1 | contig 15194 bp, 2 predicted proteins | sample TergutLab28metaG_FD_96883 | JGI IMG/M metagenome (GOLD analysis project Ga0136643, IMG submission 96883) | Labiotermes labralis P1 segment gut microbial communities from Petit-Saut dam, French Guiana - Lab288 P1 (version 3) (version 3) | ecosystem: Host-associated > Arthropoda: Insects >... | reverse complement strand
TGCACAAGCAAAAAAGCAATTCATGGCTAATGCCATTTATAATGTGAACAGCCCACATGGTTGAAAAAACCCACAAAGCCATACTACTCTACTATGATTACTACTACTCTACTACAACTACTACTACTACTAATACTACTACTACTACCACCACCACCGCGGCCGCCACCATGAACTACTGCTGTTTATAAAATAATTACACCAAATACTGCTCAGAACTGCAAACCATTTATCAACCAGATCCTTAAAGATGAAGGCACCACATTACAAGCGGTAGGTCAAAGGTTCGATTCCTGATGGTCACTGAAATTTTTCATTGACACAAACCTTTTCTGGCTGCACTGTGGCCCTGGGGTCGATTCAGCCTCTAACAGAAATGAGCACCAGGAATATTTCCTGGGTGGAAGAAGTGGCCAGGGTGTGCAAACTGTCTTGAAATCTGGCAGAGCCTCCACCTCCTGGAACCCTATGGGCATGGAAGAGGTCTGAACAGGGATTGCTTTACCTTTACTGCACAGAACTACAAACTCTTTATCAACAAGATTCTTGAAGATGAATGCACCACTTTCCTGCAAAATGCAGGGAACTGACTGCCCATCAACACAGGATCATATTCCAGAAGACAGAATCTTTAACCACACCACTGTGAAGACCTCATAATTTTTCAGTAAATTTGTTGAAGATTCCATTCTAGTGGGATATGGTGCTGCATCAGTGGGAAGAAATTAGTTCCAAGCATTTTAAACGAACCAGTACTTCATGTCATCAGCAAAAACATACACAAGATCTCCCTGCAAGGCATTTGTTCTTTTCACTTCACATAAAGAACGCCCCAAAATTCACAGCTTGAAATCCAAACTCCATAGTATTTAACATTTCAAAATATAATTAAGAAGTCACTTGACGCTCCCCATGGTTGCTGAGTGATGAGACATTACATAGCAATGTATGCAATGCCAGGTGTATAGCCTACACTTGCTCCAATGTATCTTGTGGCTCATGTCCTTCTTCAGACCACAGAAGAGACTTAGGGTGGCTCCTACAACCACCTCAAACAGGAAGTACAACGCCATGCTAGCAGCTATAACCACTTCATCACCTAAAGATCAGGCAACAACAGTACAAACAACCACCACCCTCTTCCCAAATATCCCAGACTTTGACACACTTTACCTACTCACATTACAAGATTCCAAAGTCCAGTCCAACTTAAAGCAAGCCATGTCTTCTGCAGATAACACAAATTCTCAGAAAAGCAATTCTCAGTTGAAGTCTCACAGATTATCATTAACTACATCTTTGTCTCTTGATGAACCCTTCTCTACAGCAGTAATCAAACCAACTCAACCACCTAGATCTAGAAGTTCTTCTCGTCAAATTTACTTAGATTCCTCCACACAACCAGCTACTGGGAGGCGGGGTTCTAAGGTAGTCACATACGATGCTCCATTGTCAGGTTCTTCTAGATCAGATAGTCAAAGTCCAAATTCATCAGGCAGTCAGGACAGCAATACTCGACGAACTACTACGAAATATTTTGCAATTTCAGACAAAAATAACCCCACTTCCACAGCTGTTTTGCTAGATGCAGATATAAGTGCTATTGAGAATTCTTTGATGCAGAATAATAGTGGCCAAAGGCGTAGTAAAGAACGTGGTAATGATTCTTCAAGAACTGATCCGGAGGCACTTACAAAACTGCAATATCAGAACCCTAGAGGTGCCTCTGAGGCAGTATTCAGAACAAAGCTTGTGTCAGAACCTACACCAACCACACCCAGTAATTCAATAACATCTGATGGATTTCCCAGTAGTAAAAATTCTGCAGTTCGTTCTAGAAATTTTCTGTCCAGACAACCTGATAATATAGCACCTCGTTACAAAACGGAACCTACCACTCCACCTAGCATATCTGAAAGTACAGGCAGTGAAACTGTTTCGTCTCCTTCTGTCCGAATTTCTACATCATCACCATATAATGAGGCACAAAATGAACAGAATCCACCAACCTCACCTTCTACCTCAAAATCTTCTTACCATGCTAGCCTGATTGAGACCAATGATGTGAAATCTGGGACGTCACATAATTCGGTAGTGCAACAAACAGATGTTTCCATCAGTGATAGAGCAAGGTCAAGAGGCAGTAGCCAAAGGAAACCTACTGCTTGTGCTGATGCCGTAGATACCAACTCAAATGAAGGATGCAACGAAAAACCACAAATTAGGTATAATTTAATAATATTTCTATCAGACAAACTATCATAACTTCATAAGGATCCAAAACAGAGAATAAGGGTACTTTTTATGATTGTAAAATATGTATTTTATAAACACTCTTATAGCACAAAGGAAAACTTCTATTCACTTTACATAAAAAGTTATCACTATTCATGAAATTCTCTTCTTTATTGCTACCTTAAACTTCAATTCAGCATCACAGAAATGTGCCTACTAAGCCTATGTCCAGAAGACAGAGTAACCTGTGGGTACCCAGCAGTGTCATGTAAATTTATCATAAATCTTTCCAACAGCTTTTCTTCCTGACAAAAGGAATTTGTACAATGTTTTCCTGTTTCTAAATCTCGGCACACAATGTGCATAAGTACAGGCAGGCACTTAATTTTTCTTTAATATTTACTTGCAAGTATCTTCAGTGACAATTATAATCTTCACAATAATCAGAACTTGATTTGCAGCATGTTTGATAGGAAGATTCATTCAAGGATCTAAATTTTCAAAAAAGGATAGCAGTATTGACTCTTACTGAATACTGAAGACAATAAACAACAAGAATTATACCAGTAGTGTATAACTATGATTTTTCTTGTGTACTGATTCCTTTGAATCTTTTCATTCACTCTTGAGTTATTCTGTTTTTCTCTACCTCTTTCTCCTGGCAGATTAAGACCTACATCAGCTTTCCCTGACAGTCAGTCGACCCCTGCTCCTGACAGGTATGACACTGTTGCCAAGCTAGTCTTCAATGCTTCAACAATGCTTGTTGAATGGCCCTTGGGTTAGGAAGGATAGGGAAATTTTGTTACTTGATGTTGCTTGCCTTTGCTTGCTTGCCTGCCTGTTTGCAATGCTCAATAATTTAAATGCACATTTCAATGCATGACATTGGTATACTGCATTGAATGAATGTAATGAATTGCTGGTAACAACATATTCATATTCACAAATGTGGCTATTTGCATGACCTATAGACACCCATTATGTTTAGGCACTACTATCTTATCACACTGAACACACACTTTTATTTCTAAATCATCTCTCATTACAGACAAAACTTGAAATCATGACTGTAAGACTGAATTTGTCTACACATTCTAAGATGCTTCTCCATATCAAATGGCAAACAAAGATATAGGTTAATCCTACTATTACTCTAAACAAAGCAGATTCATGTTCTTGTCAAGTTTCTTGCATTCTGCTGATGGTTTCCTGTACATAGGATTTTATTATATCAAACTGAGAGTTAGAAGTAATTTTTAAAATCATAATGAGCATTTTACTTGACATGTAGATTGCCCTGGGAATGGTGTTATTTGGTCAAGCAACACTATTTCTATGCAGCAATACATTGCCGGCCTCTGTCAATCATCTCTACAAATCGAAACTGTAAAAATTTGTATCAAAGTCACAGTGAAGTTTAAAAGACACACTGTACATAAAACACACAGTGTTGTGGTACCTAATACTTCAGTTTCAGAGACAAAACATCTGCAAATGAATAAAATTTTATGTACAATCAAGGTCAGTTTTAAGGTACTATTCAGGAAAGTGACAGAATATTAGTTCAAACAGTGAGCCACATACGTCAATATAAAATTTTGCAAAAAAAGATTTATTCAGAATATATATGAAAATGATGATCTCTTACAATAATAATAACTTCAATCAGTGGCATACAGATACTACAGAACACTTCTATGATACTGGACACCCAAGTGAATGCTATACTTTACTATATTCTTGTATGTACCAACAAAGGGATCTGGCGGTTACAGGATAAGATGCCAAGTTTTGCTGGAGGCTTGTGGTTTTGATTTCCCATCTACTATAAATTTAGCCTTTATTATTTCCCAAGGGTAGACTATGGGACTGTTATGAATGCCAGATTCTGACTGTGTTTAGAGCCTGTCACTTTGGATTAGTCCCCATCCCCTTCCAGATATGGGAAGGAATATTATGTAAGACCACAACTGGAAGCACTTGACATGAACAGATATTATGTATAAAAAGATACTTCTTTTATATTAGGTACAAAGAAGATAAGAGTTTTAGGCATACACAGTGGTGCAGTTGAGGTCTTGTGAGATATTGTGCTGTGTCACTAGGAAATTTGTGCCCAAAACTTTGAGACAGTATGACAGTGAAGATCTGACTATCATATAGTCTGGAGACATTTGGCATCAAATACCCAATAACCAGGATCAGTCTCAGAAATGTGGGCACCCCAGGCAGGTTAAAAATTTGGAAGCCTTAAAAACTGATATTCTTTAAACGTTAATGGCCTAGGACATGGCTGGTGAATATTTTTGAGGGCATGTGCCCAAATTGTGGATAATTTTTGGAGAAATTATTCCACTTGTGGAAACCTGAGAATACTAGCACCGAATTTCCAATTATGCCAGTGACTTTTTAGTGCCCTGGGCAGCTACCCAGCTGGCCTCCCCTTAGTCTGGCCCTGCCTATGACAGACACCTCTAGATGGCATGAAATCTAATAGCAGGAAATAATAGACACCATCTGCATTGCAGGAAAAGTTTCTGAGTTGAAGGCCTAATAGTAGCATCAACACAGGCACCAGCATCCCTCTGAGAACAACAAATATAAGTAGGCTATATGTAACAACGACCACTGAGAACACCAAGGACAAGGTGGAAAGATGGGGTGAAATTACACAAAACAGAGCAAGACAAGTGACACAGACCCAAGAGGAATGCTTACAGGAGGTTTTGAGAGTAATATTAAGGGATGGTGATAAATATGATGATGATGATGTACTTAGATACAAAAAATATGTTCTTTGTATACAAATTATGTATTAATTTTAATGGTATAAACAAGGTCAGTACATGACACAGGCAGACAAGTAACATCACAATGACAATTTTCATTCATGTGATCAGGATGGCAGCACTGTACAGTACTATGGCCAAAGCTGTCTGTACATATGTACATGGTTACAAACTGATGTAGTATGTATCCATTTTCCTAGCAGTGTTTAGGGTTGTAAAGCAAGATGTCATTCTGAGTTAATTCATATACAAGAGCACAAACGAAATAGTCACACACCAATAGCCATGAATATCCATTTTACTTCCAATATGAAAACAAGAATATGTTGTCTTCATTCCTTTAAACTTCCATATTTCCGTGATGATGTCTATAAATATATTCTGAAAATAAAATGCTAATTATGAGCATATGAAATCGTTTCATAAATGGTTCTGATGGTGGTGTAGTACACTCAGTACTAATGGGCTTCTCTACTTTGTATATTATCAAAAGAGTGATTGCACAGTAAATATGTAAAGTTAAATGGATGTATCTCCTAAACAGAATGATATATTACCATAATTCTTGTACAGTTTTTAAGTATGTACATTAAGTGTCAGATTTTAAAAGTTGCCCCATTATTTTGGCCACACTACTGAAACCTGGAAGACTCTGATTCAGAACTCTTCCTTGAGACCTCAAGAGGAGCAGTGGTAAAAGTAGCTCAAGTTTGTGCCAGTCTACAGGCCAATATAAAGGCTGTCAAGCCACACATGAACATGAAGCACAAAATGTGATAGTGCTTCATCTCACACAAAGTGCAGTTCTTCATTGTCCCACTGAGAAACAATGGGCAACACAAAAATGTTACGAGTTCATTGTGTCCTGCAGCATTTACTTTACAATGACTCTGTATTATGCTGAACAGAAGTGAATCTGTTTTATGTTTACAATAAAATGTGGGCATTTACCCACTTATTAGTATAATGGAAATGGGCTTGGGATAAGCTCATTCTAACTATGCCTTCCATCTTATCATCTCAAGATGGAAACAGATCCAGTTAATGAAAACTTGTGATCTGTTTGGAGTATTAAGTGATAGGTAGAGGAATTAAATAACCCAGTAATATTAAAATACAGAGAAAATCCTTTGGGCAATTTAGATTATATCACCATAATTACATGCATTACAGAAGAGGAATAAATTTCTTTTCTCATATTTCTCACAATACATTTTTATTCTAAGTGAACTAGTGATACAAAAGTGTCCCTTGCGGTCCACAATGTATAAGAGTTTGTACATGGAAAAGTTACATATGGAAACGATACTTAAGGGTGGGATTTTCAAGATCTCCCCATTGCATGTCCAGCTAGTATTCCACCAGTGAGGTTCAAAAATTGTGTGTACAGCTGAAGTTACTCTGATATCATAACAACTTTTTAACACTGAAGCTAGTGCTTTACACCTTCATGGCATCTAATATTACTAGAGAAAAAAGCTTACACCCAGAATGTAAAGAGAGAGAGGGAAATTAGGTTTTAAAATTAGTAAAAGTGTTCATAATATGTATAAAAATAACAAGGTTAAATTATTAATACTAAAAAGTCTGAAAACTCTTACATATCTTGGAGAAAAGAAACAGAAATACTTGACTCTCCCCTGGGATTCCACAATTGTGTTCCCAGTACATTTCAATGTATGTATGTTTTGTTAGTACCACGTAAACCAGTTTTTTGTTTATACTTGGCTTCAAACAAAGGAATGCATTTTGTTGGTAAGTAAGAAACACCAGTACAACAGACACTTCAAGCTAACAGTAATCTTCACCAAATATGGGACTTGCATTCCTGAAAAACACCACAATCAACCACAGTTGTTGTCAATGAATGCCTGTTCTTCATGAAACACAAGAAATACTCACACAAATATAACATCGCCATAAAAAGATATATTAGTAACACTGAAGCTAAAAACCTTTTGCATATCACGAAAGCCCTGCCTCAAACAAACATGAATCACTCAGTTAGCAATTAACTTTCTGAATGTGTACACAAATTATAAATTGCAACAGATTACACAAAATCCATATACTGTTGTTGTAGATGGGACTACACAGATACCTGAAATACGGGGTTGGTAAAGATTGCTCTACCCACCGTACTTATATCAAAAGCCTAATTATGATTCAGGGGCATTTTTAGCAGGGAAATGTGTCTAGAAAATTATTCTATGGTTTTAGCCAGCAATTCTTTTTAAACAGAATATGGTGTATCTCAGCCAGTATAAACGATAGCTATAAGATGCATGGTTTGATTCCCAGCAGGGGTAAAATTTTTTCTCTCCTCTAAAGTGTCATTACTGCCTCTGGGCCCCACACAGCCTCCTATTCAAATAGTGGGAGATCTTTCTCCAGGGGGAAAGTCACCCAAGTCATGAAACTGACTACTTAACTCCATCTAGTGCCAAGGTTAACAAAGTGTAGAGCCACACATACATATATACTTATGTTTTCATCACACCAGTATTTTGTTGTGCACTGCTCAGTGGTGATCTTTCAATGACAAGCAGTTAGCAAATTAACACAGCACTGTCAGATTTATAGTTCTCACTGCAGTGTTGATGGAGGTTCAAGTAATCTGGGATAAGATGTTAAGTAAACTGACAAAGATTTCCATATGTCGAGGGAATTTCTGCCTCCAAATTCAGGGCCTTCTTAGGCCCTGAAGATGAAAGTAGAAAGCTCCTCCGAAACGTTGGTGACTATTTATGAATTGACAAATCATCATATGCCAAAAGAATTGGATCTTCAGTTTCTGTATTCAAAGGAAACTAGGTTTGACTGCCAAAACTGTTACTAATACTGAAAATAAGGTTGGGTTTGGTTTATTTGTTCATCCATTCAGCCAAATATATAATATTGGGCACGTCAATTACAGATTACAATTTACAACACAACTTATAATGTATGGACATCCACACAATAAAATATAATAAATAACAATATAAAATTTAAAGCCCAATTGGAAGTTTAATTTGCCACTACATCTATATATATGTGTATTTATATAAATATACCTAAGAGTTAAGAAATCAAATTAAAAGTAATAATATGGAATGGTATTGAGTTATGTTACATGTAAAAATATTTTGATGTTTACTTTTAAAATGAATACACTGAGCTAAGATCTCTATTGGAATTCCAAGCAAAATATTCCTCTAATGAGTAAAATGAATTTATAAGAAGGAAACTTTTTTAAACAGATCTGAATTGGTTTATGTCATGAGATGTATTTTTTATGCTAGTAGGAAAGTGATTAAAAATTTTGATTCCAAAATAAAAGGGACAACCAAAACATATGAAAAAAAGATAACAAAACTGAATGCACACTGAATTACTGACACATACTGTGTATTGTAACTTTGGGAACTGAATGAATAATATGTTGTATATACAAACATCCAGTTGTGAAACTGTTTATATATGCATGAAATGTTACTCCAACGAAACATTTGATGCTTCACCACTGTTAACAGATACTGCCATGAACTGTCAATTTCATTGCTGTCATGTCATTCACTGTCACATTTGCATGTATTTGGTCACCAAATTGCAGAAATAACACCGCAAGTGTAAAGCATGAAGGCCAGTGGTATAATTACACAACTGACGATCTCACTGCTATAGTTATGCAATGAATGCTTGCTGAGTACCGTGCAGAAGTTGCTGTATGCTTCATTGATTAAGCACAACCTCTATGTTTCAACGATTTCACAATTATTTTTAGTATTATGTAATTTATTATACCTTGAATTCATAAAGTAGGACTTCAGAAAATCTCTAAAATGCACATATTTAAAAAAAACAGCAAAAACTAACATAAATAAAATGGAAATTATACCATTATTTTAGCACCTGTCTGTGGCAATAACCATGTACAATGATTTGTTACAATACTAATGTAAGTTACATTTCACTTTATTGCTATTCTACATACAAGACTCTAGTTGAAGCTAATTATTTCACGGCTACTTGTAACATAATACTGAAGAGGACTTTACTGTAAAATCCACAGTGCCAATATGGATCAGCTGATATGCACACACTACACAGAACTCTTAAAAATTACATTGAACAACCTGGGACATATCAGTGTAAAGTAGTTCACTCATTCAGGATTTGAATCAAGTAAGATTCAGAGTAGGGTCTGCAAATTTCCTCTCATCAGATCTCACTGAAAAGCTAACATAATTACTGCTTCATTAATATCATTAATACAGCTATAACAAAACAAATCAATAATAATGATTTGAATGAAGTCATCCTGTTGTGTATTTATATATTCACTTTATTAAAATATATTTCCATCAACACAACTATATAATAAAAACATAAATTAAAGTGACATGTTTTGACTTAAAAAGTCATTGTCAGGCTAAGCTAAGAACCATGAAATTCTTTACAGTGTGGCTGCACATATTTGGGATCCCATATAGCTTACAATTTTTTATGTGATCCGTACCATGCACATATCTATTATACTATTGTAATTATATTAGAGTCGAGTTGTGACGTGTGCTAATTTCCTGGGTCCATTGTTCACAACCAGAAGCCCAATCAGTGAACAACGGACCCAGAAATTAGCACACGTCACATACTTCACCCTAATATAATTACAATAGTATAATAGATATAAGTCACGTTATGTACATGGTACGAATCACAGCAAAAATTGTAATCCGTATGGGATCCCAAATGCACGCAGCTACACTGTAAAGAATTTCATGGTTCTTAGCTTAGCCTGAAGATGACTTTTTAAGTCGAAACATGTCGCTTTAACTTATGTTTTTGTTATATAGTTGTGTTGATGGAAATATATTTTAATAAAGTCAATAATAATGAAGCGTAGAATTATATATTATGCTCATTTTTATTTACCTTTCAGGAATATTTCATGAATTTAATCTTTCTAGACAGTCTTTCTGCCAAGAAAAATTTTTTAGAAATTTTCCTAAACTTCCAGAGCCTCTTAAATGTTCTCAAGCTTTTGGCCCTTTCATTTCACAAAGTCAACAACATGAGGCCAGTAAGTATGTCCTGTAAATAATCATATATTTTTGTTGGAAGATGAAAGAAATAAGGTCACACTCAGCACAGTTCTCAATGAGAAGATTCTTTTTGACAAACGAGATAAAATTAACAGAGTCTTAAACTCTTAAAGAATAGTGAGAGGTCAAGAATGCCAGAAATGTATTTCAAAACTGTGGAAAACATAAAGTTGATATCTGTTGGGTATAGGCCTACAATATATATATATATATATATATATATACACACGCCGGTATACACACCACACAAACACACACACACAAAATGTAGATAAAAAACACAGCACTAAAGTTGTACATTAACTGTAATTCAAGAACAATGTGGTGTAGGTACATGTGTGTGCATGCCAGTGTGTGTGGCTCCTGTCTGATTATTTGTGCTTATTTGATCTACAGAGTTAATAATGCTGGAAGGCCTCGCGGAGATGCATCATACACCACTGCCAGTGGAGCTGAACAAAATGTGAACCGGGGTACGCCTGCGTCTGTCAGGTGAAATTATTATTTCAATAATTTGTTTTCTTGACATAGCCCCACTTGGACATGTGGTGTCTGTTACCTCATTGGGAAGTCAACTGAGCCACTCTGGGTTATGTTTGAGAGCCAACAGAAAACTGGTGGTAGATCGCAAAATTCCCCTGTGCCCTGTTGATCGAAGTGCAGAGTGGGTCATTCTTGTTTAGCAGTGAAATAAAGGAGACACAGCCTCTGTGATATGTATCACTGCACTTATTCTCCCAGGTGGTTTGGTTTGGTTTGTTTGTTCATCCATTCACTTACATATGTAACATAGGACACATCAATTACAGATTACAATTTATATATTACAACACAACTTATAATATATGGACATCCACACAATACAATATAATAAATAACAATACAAAATTTAAAGACCAATTGGAAGTTGAATTTGTCACTACCTCTATATATATTTATGTATGTGTATTTATATAAATATACCTAAGAGTTAAGAATTCAAATTAAAAGTAATAATGTAGAAGGGTATTGAGTTATGTTACATATACATGGCCACAATTTGACTAAATAAATTATAGTTTAGATGTTGTGCAAACTGCAACTGTTGGCATGAGTGTTGAAAAGCATTGCAACTAATGGGCAAGAGCAAGCAGCTTGACTGGGGCATCAGTTCCCAGTTCCAGTCCTGCTGGAAGACAACCATTTAGTGCTGACCAGGCAAAGTGTTTTTCTCTTTCTGGAAAGGAGATCTGTGACTAGGGTGTCTGTACCCATGTGATTGCACAGTGTGATGGCCTTGCTTGTGCATTTGTATTAAGGGCTTGTAGCAGTCCATTGCACAAAAAAACCAGACATTTCAATTAGCTCTTGCTGAAGGTGCTCGCTGGCATTCATGGTACGATCATACTGAGAATCTTCAGTGACAATTTGGATGGTGCTAGTCTGTAGTTTCTGGCGGGTAGCTTCAGAGGCCACCAAGGAACTGACCCAGCAGATGATTTTAAATTTTTGTATACAGGATGGAATGGGGGGCCAACAATCTGTGGCAGACTTTATCATACATAAAAAAGATTTTATACATTCATGATAGGGTACTGTGTACAGTACTAACAGGTCACTGGTATGATGTTCAGAATGAGCATTCCCAGACTGAGGGTAAAAGTGGTGGGACAAAGATAAGTCCTATGAGGAACTGGGGCAGATATTTAGGCAGGTCAAGTACCCTAAAACAAGTGCTAGAACTTGTCTTATTATGCACTGTGCATTAGAAAATTTGTTTCAGCATGTTACATATAATCTTACAATATCAGCTGTTACATTTCTTAACAAAAAATGTAATTAATATATTCATCTTATTTCAGTCGTTCCCGACCCACTCTAAAACCATCAACTGCTATTGTATCCAAAGCCCAGGAATTTGTTGATATATACAAATATCCAGCCAGCAGGTAGGTGAAGCCCCAATGACTGGGTCCATAGAGAAGTCCAAATTAAATAATAAGGGGTCATTATTCATACTGTCATATTTTTAAGTTACTAAGTAGAATATTAAATGTCATTTAACATACCTTTGGGAAAAATTATATTCACATTATTCTAGATTCCATATAGTGAAGAATAGGTTTAATACATCCTCATTTCTTGTACATATTTTTGCATTGTTTAGATTTTTTATAAATGCCAGATTGTGTTGATATTGCTACTCTTACTTTAAAAACAAATATTTTATTGTACAATAATGTCTGAACTGACTCAATGAAATACAGTAAGTATCCCCACTGGAAAAGTTGACCAGTAACATGATCTGTGTTACTAATAGAACAGTTTACTTCTAACAGAATGTGTCCCTACTGGGAACATTAACCAACAACAGGATGTTTACCCACTGCAGCAGTTAACCAGTAAAAGGATATGTGTCACCACTGGAACAGTCAACTAGTAACAGGATCTGTCACCAAGGGAACAGTTGACAAGTAACAATATATGTCCCTACAGGAACTGTTAACCAGTAACAGGATCTGTGTCCCCAATGCAACAGTTTTCCAGTAAGAGGATCTGTGTCCCCACTGGAACAGCAGACTTGTAACAGGATCTGTGTCACCAAGGGAACAGTTGACTAGAAACAGAATGTGTCCTTACTGGAAGTGTTAAACAGTAAAAGAATGTGTCCCCACTGGAAGTTGACAGGATTTGTGTCACCAAGGGAACAGTTGACTAGGAACAGAATGTGTTCCTACTGGAACTGTTAAACAGTAACAAGATCTGTGTCCCCACTGCAACAGTTAACCAGTAAGAGGATATGTGTCAACACTGGAACAGTCAACTATTAACAGGATCTGTCACCAAGGGAACAGTTGACTAGTAATAAAATGTGTTCCTACTGGAACTGTTAACCAGTAACAGGATGTGTCTCCCCACTGGAACAGTTGACAGGATCTATGTCACCAAGGGAACAGCTGAATGAATAACAGAACGTGTCTCTACTGGAACTGTTAACCAGTAACAGGATCTGTGTCCCCATTGGAACAGATGACCAGTAAGAGGATCTGTGCAAGTATGAGGTTATGTAGAATAATAAATGATTTTTCAGACTTACATTTTTTCAGATTCTTTTCCAGGCAGTCTGATATGAAAAAAAGAGCTTTGTTCAGCATTTCTGTCTTATCAGATGAGATGCTGTTTAGTCTGGTAACTAATTACTGAGATTTTGAAGGACTTGCTGCCTCAATTTTCAGGACAGAAGATGCAGACAGCAGATAAATATAATCTATTACATGTGAACCATATTAAAATTGGGGTAAAAATCTGCCAGGTTTATAGGTATGGTTTAAACTTGCCTACAATTAATTATTTGTTTTGGCAGGCCCGATCCTGTATACCCAACACCTCAGGTAGACAAGACAGCTGCCAAGTGTCGTAAAGATGTATGCCTTCTCCCTGATTGTTACTGTGGAGGGAAAGATATACCAGGTAAAGTGCTGACATCTTGTGTGATACCCAGCAATGCCTGTACTAAAACACTATTCTTCAGTAATTCTAAATAAACAATAACCAATGCCATGATAAATTAACTTTTATCATAATTCCTATACGAAATCTTTCTTGGGTCATTCTCATCTTTCAAAGCCAGTCAGATACATACTCTTCTTAAGTTGACCTTCTAATTGTATATTGCTAGATGCATTCTTTGAACTGTTGTGTTGCACTTCCAGTGAGAATGCACTGAGTGAAATTTATAATGAAACAAAAATAATTTAAAGGAAACATAATACTGACAGGTAAAATCTGTTTTGAGCACTGCTGTAACTTGTTCTCCAGTCTGAATTGTAATTAAATCAGACTCAAAGTATACATGAAAATATTTTTCTTGGGATTATTTGAAATTACATTTAATAGTTAAATAAGAAACACTGACGATATTTTAATACAAATTTCAATTCATACAAACAATAAAAATTACTATTAATAACTTTATGGACTTTTTGCATCATTTAATGCATTCGTGGTGGAAAAAGTCTGCATAATTAATAAGTATAGTCCTGATATAACATTGTGAGATCTTTAAATAATAATAATAATATAACAACAACAATAATAGTGGCAACACTAATGTTAATTTTTTGTTTTGATACTTACACAGCCCCTCTCAAGCCATGTGGCCCATCTTGAGTGGGTGTCTTATACGGCTACATGCAGGCAATAGAAAACTGCCTTATAGGACATAAGTATGAGCTCTCATATATTAAAGAACCAATGTAGTGGAACTAAGTAGGAACAGTTAGAAAGACTGCTTAAAACCATAATATTCAATTTGAGACAAGAAAAATAAACGACTTATTACTCTTAATATGAGAATACTGATTAAAATATTTCTTTTGATAATTTCTGTATATTTTCGCATCATCTTTCTAAAAACAGGATGCTTCTAGCACCCAAAACTGTCATTGCACCTCAAGTTGTGTGTGGGTCTCTCACACTAATGGAATAACAGATTGTTATTGTGCAACAAAAATCAATTGAGGAAAATATTTGGACCTAAGAGAGAACAAGAAAAGGCAAAAACCTTCATAATTTGTGCTCTTCATCAAGTCAATCAAGGATGTGACATAACGTGCAGGATATATAGAATAAATGACAAATAGGAAATTCACACAAAATTTTAGTCAGAAAATATGAGAGGGAATAATCATGTATGAGACATAAGCGTATATGGAAGGACACTGTTAAAATGGTTTATAATGAAATGGGGTGTCAGGATACAGACTGATTACACTGGCTCAGGATAAGGTCAATTGGTAGGCTGTTACAAAAGTGGTAATGGACTTTATTTCTATACAGCAGGACCCTTCTTGACCATGTCAGTAACTGTACGATTCTCAAGTGATCTGCCCTGCAGAGTAAATTTCTGTACATTTGCTTTTATTCATGAAGTTAGGTGATTAAAAATGACTCTGATGCAGTTGAATAGAACCTAATGTAGTTAAATCCTTAATGTTTTCTTTTATTCTGACAACAAATTTCACCATTGTTTAAAAAATAACCAACACGATGACACTTGTGGACTATCCTTTATTTTCATGGGTAGTCATCATTCATTCTC
>Ga0136643_10008253_pt1 | contig 15194 bp, 8 predicted proteins | sample TergutLab28metaG_FD_96883 | JGI IMG/M metagenome (GOLD analysis project Ga0136643, IMG submission 96883) | Labiotermes labralis P1 segment gut microbial communities from Petit-Saut dam, French Guiana - Lab288 P1 (version 3) (version 3) | ecosystem: Host-associated > Arthropoda: Insects >... | reverse complement strand
TTATGTGGTTATCAATTGGCAAACCAAGAAATTTTGTATTCACACTGTCTTCTATATACTTTTCTTTGTAACCAATGCATAATGTAGAATGTGATGAATTCTTTGTTTTGAGTTTTATTATATTCATTTGATCTAAAGTTAGAACCAAATTATTAGCTGCAAACCATTTAATCATATGAGAGAGAACATAATTTAAGCGTGAAGTTAAAGATTTGTAATTATTACAATTCAGTGCTACAAATGTGCTCAGTTTTATTAAAATTGCAATATTATACAATATCATGTAGAGTTTGGTGTTTTTTCACATTATTATAATTTTAATAAAGTCAAGTGCATTTGTTTGTTTGAACTGTAATAACTGAATTATAATACATTGAATGGAGAATGTGAAATTATTTTGTAATGTTAGATGTTTTATATAAGACATGCCAAAGTTGATGGGATTCCAGTCAGTTTGTGGGCTTTTGTGACTAAAATGGTGATCATTCAGGTTCCTTAAAAAAAAGGACTTTTTTGACCATTCAAGGAACTCAGCTTTTGTGGAAGACTTTTTAGTGTGTGTTTCATAGTCAGTTCATTAATTTTTATTTTATGGACATAATAGTGCATAACGTAGTTCAGAATTGTTGTTTAAAGTATGACATCTAAGAAACCTTAGTCCATTTGTAGTCATTAACTAACTTAGAGGTCATTGAGGGCATTTGAGAAATGCTTCTATTTCTTTAATCAGGCTCCTCCATTTCCATGACATAGAAGAGATGGACGAAGAAACTGCAGAGCAAGTGCCTCCAAAACCAAAACGTCGGAAAACCAAATCTTCAGCCTCAGCGACTGTGAAAGTAGATGGTGATGATGTAAATGGGACCAAGAGTAAGTGTGAACCGACATCTCAGTCTGAGGACCAGCGTCTGACAGATGGGTTTGGTCCACCCACATTAGAATTTGGTGGCCTTGGTGACATTTCAGTCGACAGATCAGGCGCCAGTACGCCCATGATTGATTATAGTAGTTTAGGTAATGGGACTTCAAACTCAAACTTGATTTCATTTGAAGACATTGGTTCATCACAGAGGCAGACTCTGAAGTTAGAGCGTGTGAAACCAACAAAACTGAAGTTGAAATTGGGCAGTGTTAAGATGGGCAGCTTGATTTATAACCAAAGTGAAGGACAAAGCAGCAGGTCCTTACTCCTTCCAGAACGAGATGGTCTCGAAGTGACTCCAATACATGATTCACTCAACCGGTCATTCTATCCCAGTGAGGAAGAACTTCCATTACACGCAGACTTTCAGTTCCATGTCAGAAAGGAAGAAGAAACTTCAAACAACAGGCGAGGAGATTGGGATAAATGTACAGCTACAATTCAGTTTGATAAGGACACTAAGAGTTTGTTCCAACAACTTCAGCGCCCATATGGTAATCATTCAAGTTTCTTCCGTCATCTTATTCTTTTGGAAAAATATTGGAGATCTGGGGAATTAATTCTTGCTTCTAATGCTAGCTCCCGGGCTGTGACCTACGTGAACAGTGTTCAAAATCGTATTCATGCCTACGAAGGACATCCATCTTCTGCATTTGCTCACCACGCATCTGCTTGCAGTTCTTTACCTCATTTCTCAAGTACATCTGCAGCCACATCAGTACCTGTAATTGATCTCCCTTTGAAAAGAAGGCCAGGAGGTGGAATTCTTACGGCTGCTGATGGCTCCAGTAGACCTGTAACAATCACTAGAATGTCTGGTATCAGTATATTGCCCCAGCCAGTGACTTTTACTTCAGTGTCTTCAACAGTAGGTTCATCATCCCAAACTCCTATGCCAGTGTTTACATCATTCTCACGAAATTCCCCATCTCCTGCTCCCCAAAAGGTGTTCATAGATGCTACATCAGCAGTAACCCACTTCCAGCAGAGCAAGAGGGTACCAAATGTTCTCCAAGTGACTGCCGGTGGTAAATCTTTCTCCATAGTGCCAGGCTTGACACAGATACGCCACATTCAAGCAATTCAGCAACAAAAACATCAAAGACAGCAGCAACAGCAACAACAACAACAACAGCAGCAGCAGCAGCAGCAGCAAGGAAGTTCATGTTTTGAGCCCATGATTTGTGATGTCCGATCCTTAGCGACTGAAAATGGCTCAGGTTTGTGGGATCAAAATATGACACAACATGCTGGCAGCAGCAAGCAGCACCCAAATATATCAGTGTCACTGTTACCAAAAATGAGTGCTGGTGCTGCCTGTAGACGCACTACAATTGTGACACCAACTGGTATTGTTCTGTCTAGGAAACCAGAAGTTAGTGTTACAGCAGTTACAGAGAAAAAAAATGTTACTCTGAAAGTAAAACCAGTTTCAGGTAAGAGGGAAAGTATTTCAAAAGTTAAGCCAACATCTGAAAAGTTAGACTTAATGAAAGCAAAACCAATTCTGGAGAAAAAAGATACTGTGTTGCAATTGGGAGTTTTAGAAATGAAGGAAGGTTTGCCACAACCAAAATGCTGAACTAGACTGCATTGAGTTCCAGACTACAAATCACCCAATATCATGATCCAAATTATGTGCAGAAGAGACAGTTTTCACATATGGGGTAGGTTTGACTTGGTTGAATTGTAGTCTGCAAGACGTTATTGAGCATCTGTATGCTTTGTGTTATCAGGGTGTTGTCAGTTCTCAAGTTATTACTTATTTCACAAATGTGTGTTACAAGATACTTCAGTCACTCATTTTTATTTAAAGAGATGAAAGAGTGTACATTTCTTCAAAAGCAGTTGGCAAAATTCTGATCCACAAGTAGAATGAATCTTTCAATTTCTATTTTCAGAAACTTTTTATGCAAACTTCTTTCAAGTGTGTATAAAGTTTGACTGACTCATCTCATTATTTTATGTAATGTGAGCATTTTAAAATGATTATGTACTCAAATTGTAGGGTATGTTTTGTTTAAATGAATGTCTGTGAGAATGTATCATCATTGTTATATGATTATTATATTCATCATCATCATCGACTTTGTGTTCTCATCTTCTTTTTTCCTCTGTTTTGCATATTTGTACTACAGCACTGAAGATCCAGTTTCATAATTTCTTAGTTTATTAATGGATATAAACTGGTTTTGTCACAATCGTGTTTTTTTAACACACAAACTGACATTTAGAATTTTTCATCTATTCAGGTGTGTAATTTAATTTCTGTTATATCGTTGAAGTATGCATTAATTTTCCTGGCTTTGTTTTTGGAGGATATGTTTTTGTGAAGGAAGTATTGTTGTGCTGTTTGAAGTATTGATTGTCAGTTATTAAGGATTGTGACGGTGAAATTTAAACATTGTACATTTAAATGCTATTTTTCTTCACACATGATGTTAGTGATTGCTCAGTAGTAATTATGTTCTGTTGTTGCTTTTTATTTTCATAGTGTTGGAGACTTCAATTTTGGAAATTCTCTGCCAGGTTGATAATGCTGGGAAAGTATTGTCTTTCATAACATGGCAGTGTGTGTGTATAATTAAGAAAGTGTATACTATAGAACTGAGAGATCAAGATCATGTATATATGATTTGAGGGCAAGATAGAAAGTGTAAATAATTTACAGCAGTTCTGATCTTTGGAATCGTATGGGTATGCTGTCTGTGTTTCAGTCATACACTTGTCTGTGCCCAGCAAGTTATCAGGAAATTTCCATTGAATGGGCTGTAAGATCAATTATAACACATTCTTACTTGATGAAAATAAGTTCAGCATTTGTAATTTTGGCCAGGTAACCTTTATGTACATACATAGTTGCAATTTAAGCTTATAATTTTACATACAGTATAATCTCAGATTTGCATTGTCACAATTTGCATAATGTACATATTCTGTTCTTATGTCTTCCTAAAACCGCAAGGAAGAACAGGATTTCTGACAGTATCTGCTTCAAAAAAGTCACATTTACGTTGGCTGTTCTTATAAAAGTCAGTGACAACTTTATCATAAATTTTTGAGCTTCAGAGTTCCTCTCAGAACTGATATAATTGTCTGTTTAATTCCTAAACTGTAACAATTTATTCCTTGTAACATTTGATATAAAAATGTTGTCTGCTCCTTAAACATTAGACTGCCTTCACCTAATAAACTGGAAGAGATATTTTATATCCAGTGAACTTTTCCCATCTTCCGTTCTGTCTTGAAATAGCATACAGTTGAGTGTTCCATGCTACTCAAGTGTAATGTTTTGTTTTACCATATGAACATTGGTGTAAAGTTCACTATTATACTGGCCATCAAAAGACATGTTAATGTCGTTACATCATTACGTTAAGTGACTACATTGCAAAGTTGAGGTATTAATAAATACGTACGTATTATTAACAGGGATTTTTCAAAGGTAAAGATAGTTTGTAATTCCTGTTGGTTGTATTTTTGCCATAAGATGTTTGAGATGACATTTCAGGTTTGATAAGATCATGTTCCTGATTATGAAATATCATATTTCCAGTAAGAATTGCCTTAAATCTTGAAAAACATGTTATTGGCTGCATGACTGTCTAAGGTGCCTTTATATTTCTGTATTTGTTTTTCTGTGTGTTGAAAAATGGTATTTACTTACTCAAAAATTTTCTTCACAGGTTAGATATACACTAAGAAATCCTACAGAATGATTTTGAAAGCATTTTCTGAAGAAACATTTGTTAAGGTGCAGGTGATTAAGATCATTGCCTTCTGTCACAATATATGGGTTTGATCCTCAGGCTCATTAGGAATAAGATTAAATAGAGAACCAACTCAAGCATTGCAAAAACGGAGTTAGTTAGTATGATAAGTTTTGGGTGTGTACCGAGAGAAGTTGTACAGCTGTGCTTCTTCAGTGTGTGTGTGTTTAGTTTTCTGTCTGCATTAAATGTTCAGGAATCACTGAATTTTATTTAATAGAATTCAGCAATGAGGAGTTTCATTGAATGTTGTCACTACATGCCAGTATTGGTTTAAATTGGTTTTCAGAAGGTGGTGGAACACACCTGAAGTGTTTCCCAGTGCCTACTCATGAATTTATAACATGGAGGTTGTGAAATCAAGATCTGATTAAAGACTTCCCATTGTTGTAGTTTGTTACACTGATCCAGTATCTTATCAGTACTGTTTATTAATAATGAGTTTATCGTCTAATAACACGTTTATTCTGACAAAATTCAGTTATATTTGATGTGTTTTCATGTTTAGAACATTGTCAAGGCCCTACCTGCAAAGACATGCTGTTTCCCCAAGTTCCACACTCTCTCATCTATAAAGTCTAAGGTTATGCAGTTTTAAACTTACAAGATTTTAAAAAAGTAAAAAAATTGAAGTAATAACATTTTTTAAGCTTGCGCCAAATTTTTCTTTGTGGGAATGAAAGCATCATGAGACAAAGATGGTGAAAGAATACCTTAGGGTGATAACATGGGTGGCAGAGTGGTTACGCTGGGGCTGATGATGTTCCAGTGTGTTGGAGTTTTTATTTCACTAGACCCCCATTCTGCATACACACTTGACCATGTTTATACTCAATTTTTACTTGCTTGAATTGGACTTGTGCTGGATCTTCGAGAACAAAAATGTTGCTTAAGTCAGGTAGTGTCTGTAAGTAAAGCATTAAAATAAATATTTATGCTAGTTGTACATCTCTAAACCATTTAAACATGGTTACATGTTACTGAACACTGTGCCTGGAGACTGGTTGTTCTGCCTGATGTTTTTCATCACTACAGGCAAAACTTGGAGTTGTGCCTTAAAGGAAGGCTTTGTTTGCATCCAATCTAAATCACCATTTGTATGGTCACGTTTATGGTAGAGAAAGTGTTGTCAAATAAGCGGAGTCAGTCTGGAATGTCATTTTTTTAAATTAAAAATTACAGCAGCACAATATTATTGTTTAGAGTGGTGACATTTTGTAGAGTGTTCCAGAGTGCCCTCTTGTTTGTGTTTCTGTAGTCACTGCTTATATGGTAACTGCTATGCATTAGCATAATTTTCTGTTCTTTTTATGGTAAAGGCAGAGTTCCAGGGGTTGTGCTTTGGTTGTCTTAGATTGTTAGATGGCTGGTTCTTTATTAACCCTTGGACACTAGAATGAATGCCCAGAAACTCTGAGTTATGAGACTGTAAATGGTCACCATCACTGTGTGTGTTCTTGGGTGTTGACTTTGGCAATTTTAACAATTTCAGCACACTGTGCATCGACTGTGGTTGATGTCCAACATGTGTGGGTTAATAGTGTGCAGATTACAACATGGAAGGAGTTAATCAGATTCAGTGATCATTGTTTGATTAACAAACTAACTAACTCATATCTGCAAATAGTTACAGAAACCTGTAAGAATACTATACAGAATGGATATATAGCTTGTTCACCAACTCTTTTGTCTGAGTTGTGCCACCCAGATCCTTTTTAACATGTGTCGGCAGGTATCAAGGTCAAATAACTGTACTTTGGGTTGGTCTTCTATTTAATCGTCTATTAATTAAAAGTTAAAATGTATTTATTTGGGAAATTCTGAGTTTTGGAAGCATGATCAGCAGAGTGCCTACAATTTATGGTTGTATATCATAATATACATTGTTTTTATGCAACATACCATAATCTGCTTACATTATTTTTTTAGAACATTGTACAGTTGTTGAAGGAGATGTTAAGTGTAGATATATATATGTACCCATTAATATGGGGAAACTAAAAATTTTTAAAAGTAATTTATGATACTGTAATTTATGATTAATGTACATGAGGGGTGGTGTGATATCAGTGGTTGGAATTTTAGAGAAACCTGTTTTAAGGTCCTGTTTGAGGGTATGACTGTTCTTGGGTGCATGTTAGTGTTTTTTATCCACTGTGGCTCAACAGAAGATGATTATACAAATGCAGTTCATTGGTGTCTGGAGTCCCTTTAAATTTTAATTTAAATACAATTTTGAATTTTTCTTTTGATTCAGAATATTTTTTATGCACTGAAGACACTCAGGTATAATTACATAAGTGGGAACAAGAAAGCAATAAGCCATTTCATATCAAATAAAATTGAAAATGGGAGTGAGGGAAGTTCTGAAGTGCACAGTTAGTATGTGGAATAGTTGTGCATTATTTTTGTATAAACTTGTTAAATTAAGTACCAAAGTTTTATTATGCATTGTCAAGATATGACACAATTAGGAGGAGGGGAGCATTGCTCATTTTATTTTCAAGTAATATTGGACTCTTAGTGGCTATCCTGTTTTGTGTTGTAAGTATGGTGACAAACTGCAGTGATCCTGAGTTGCCATAAGCTCTTTATAGATTTTTCACAAATCACATGATGAGAAAAGGTGCATTCATTAGAAGTACAAAGGAAATTGTCATATAGACATGTCAGTTGATATAGTGGAGTGTTTCATACATGAATTAATGTGGAGGAATTGTAATTAATGCAATGAAATCATATAACTTTAGCATAATGCAAACACAAATCTAGTGTGAGATATGAAGTCCTTAAATTTTATACAGAATTTATCACTTCTGAAGTTGCTATACAGACTGTAGACAACAGTAAACATGATGCATAACCTTATATTCGCATAATGAGTGACCACTCTCTTATACCTTGCTTATATTTGTAGATCTGTTCTGAGGTTTTTTTTTATGATGATGCAAACATTTTCAAAGTAAAAATTAATGCAATACATAGTGAAGAAAGAAGTTGGAGAATGTTATCAGACTGTGGGTCCATCAGTGTTCATAGTAAAAAGTATGTGAAATGTCATTTGCGTGAATTGTGGGTAAAAAAGTGTTGCCATGGTGATCATGAATAACATTTGTTGAATATGTCTCCCCCCTCCCCCACCACTCTGGTAGGTACCAACTCTTATCTTCTTCTCTCTTTGTATGTGTTCAGTTATTGTTTGTACAGTTTTATTTAAGTTTTAGGAGTATTGGTGACTTTAGTAATTAGTGCAGTCTTGGAAGTGAAGTTTATGAGAGCCTGTAACAATCAACCTGTTAAGTAATATAATGCTTTTTTGTTACTCTTCTGTCTTATTTAATTTGGGATCTTTGAAATTACATTATGCTTCAAGTTCGTATATAATGCATGAAAGTCCATTGATGATGATTGTACTTTGCTATCAGTAAATGTGTAGAGTAAGTCCACATAGCTTCATTCATTAGCTGCTGAAAGCACTTCTCCTGATCTGAGGCACTTTCTCTGTAGAATGGTTGACTTGGGTTTCATTCATGGCATGGGCAGGAATTTTTCATCCATCATCACATCCAGACATGCTGTGGGATCCAAATACCTTGTATCCTATGGATATCAAAAGCAGTTTCTTTATGGGCAAAGCACCTGGACCATGAGCTGGTCACTCACGTCCAACAAATGCTGAGGCTGAGAATGTTTGGAGCTCTTCTACCTCTCCTGTGTACATCTTCATATGTAGTGCCTAATCGTTAGTATCATCATTTCCATGATGATACTTTCCACCTTGACTACTTCACGTGTTTATTTTGTCTCTGCTTTTGATAACTCCCACTGACAACAAGCTGATCTTTCACCAAAATTTTGTTCAGTTTCTGTCTTTGACCTAATGTCATGTCATCACCCGAAACGTTCTGCACCACAAATACAAAAGTCAACCAATGTACATGATCCTGAGCCAGTTCCATTTACCACCCATCCTTTCAACCTACTCATATCTCCCAAATAATTCATCATATGGTGGATGGTCCAGCAAGTTCCAATGCAACAATGTAGCTGTGTGGGGCTGAATTGTTTTGCTGAAGGACTCCCACCCTGTGACATCATTTGTTTGAGCCACTAAAGCAAGGCTTGGGAGGTTGCCAATTACACAGTAATTTAGAAGTGGAAATTGCTGTTTGTGAATGTTTGCAAAAGGAAGAGCCTGATTTCTGCTGGGGCACAGTTTGAAACTCATATGAAAATGGTACAGATGCATCATTGTTCTCAAGGACTATATTATGGAACATTGATGGATTTTCTTTTGGTGTTTTTGTTTTTAGCTGTAACTTAATGTTGTCATAATAATCCAAAAGCTCGTGTAGGAAAATTCAGTTTTTGGTTGATTTCAGTAGCTATCTGGTTAAGAGGCTCAAACACATTGTTATTTTCTTTCCAAGTTTCTTTGTTGGTAAGGTATGGCATAGTAAAGCCATTCAGTTTACATTTTGGCTATATATATATATGATTTATGGTCTTCTTGAACTTCCTTAACATTCTGATTCATTCCATTCGTATAATATACCCAACACTCTCTTAGTTGCCTCTTTCAAGATGTGATATTGTTTGAATCTTACTGGAAAATATTTCAATCTGTAAATTTTACTCATACTCTTCAGTGTACCGTTATTCCTTCTGAAGCTACAAATTCATATTAATCACACCGATACTTAACAGGGCTGCAGTCACAATATTGCATGGTGACCACATTTTGGATTAAAATAAAATTATGATTTATTAAGCAAGTTTTGGACATGACATTTATTTTAGTACAGTTTTTTTTTTTTTTTTTATGTTTTTGGGCCCTGCGTTCTAATATAATTACAGTATAAACCAAAGAAATTCACATTTCCTAAGTTAGTATTTTAATTTTTTGCTCTCTAATATACATTTTGAACCTGAAGGTTCATCTAAGGAAGATGGTTGTATATACAGTTAGGCTCTGGTACATTTTACATGAATCGGTATAAGCAGTCTGTCTTCTGACTAGATGAACCCTCAGGTTCAAAACATGTAGTAGACATCATAAAATTAATATATTAATTTAGGAAACGTGCATTTCATTGGTTTATATTGTATAATTTAGTAAAAATGTTGTGTGATGCTGCAATATAACAGCTTTTATTTATTGGGTCCAAGAGACATTGGAAAATGTGGCTGAATATAAATTGCTTTGAATGTGGAACACACTGTTTTCCAGCTGTGTCCACATTATATGAAGAACGAAAAACAAGGTAAAAAAAATTGGAAATGTTGTGCCTCAGTTTGGTTAAATTGTTACCATTTACATGTTCATGATACTGAAAATGTGAATGTATGTTTATTAATTTTGATTGCTGGTATAGTAGCATCTTTGTCTCCATGCATTGTAATTCAGACCACTTGCATTACTTGAAAAATAGCATACCATGAATGTTAACATATGCATGTGTTTTAGCTTCATTTTGTTTGTGTGAGATTTGACTGGTTACACAGAACTCTGTGTGCAACTTTCTGTTACCATGCTACATTTGAAGAAAGGACTACTTTCCAAGTTTGTAACAAACTTTTCAGAAAGGATAATACAAATCATCTTCAAGTTTTCCATGGTGTCTTCATTGCCTTATTGAAGATTGTTACATGACACAAACATTATCACAAATGCTGAGGTAAACTGCCCACATAATATCATCATTCAATTTGGGGAAGATTGTTCTTGGTTCATAATTATTTATGTTACTCCAAATTAAATTTTTTTAAAGATTCCATCACACAAAGTCTTGCAGTTTACAGCCTAAATTAATGTACCTGTACACCACACTGTTGCCAACTACCTCAGCAGCCAGTGTTATTACTTTCATCTTGGGCATACTGGGAGGAGGGGGCAGTCTGTAAAGAACTGTTAACACTTTTAGTTGAAACTATGCAACTGAATCTGAAAAATGCAGATAGAATAAAATTGTACCCCACAATTTTTATGATAAATGAAATTGTACTCCATAGTTTTTAAGATGAAGACTGCAACCTAGTATATTGACATATGTTGACCCATGTAGATTTGAACATATGCTTTGTAAGTACTGTATAAACACAGTATTTTATTTTAGTAGTCATTGTTCACGTTCACTGCCACTAATATTTAGAAAGTGCTGAGTACAGTTAATAAATTGATGAAAATAAAATGCAACATGTGGTTGAAAGGCATTGTAAGGCAGAGAAGATAAACAGGAATTAAAATAAACATTAATCACACATGGATTTTACAATGAATTAGACACTGCAATGAAGCAGTTTGTTTGATTGATACTCATGTTTAAGTACAGTTTTTATAAAATAGCTGGTGTTATAGTTGGTCTTATTTCAGTATAATCAGATTTAATTAATATAACAGCAGACAATGATTAAGAAATGTGTGGAAGCCAGTATGGACAACTGCAATTGGTGTAATTGTAATTACAGTGGTATGTTTATTGTTTAAATTTAATTGTTTTGAAAGGTCAGATTATTTCATGTACTGTGTTTAATATTGTACTTGAGACTGTTAAATATTAATGTTTTTAAAACGTGTAAATTCAATAAAATGGAAATTTAAATTCAACTAATGATTCTGTGAATGTTGAAATGAAGTTAACATTGCAATTTCTATTCTGCTGTATACTCCACAGAGACTAAAGGAAGATATATGGGTTATTTCATTTCTATTTCTTCGTCACAAGCCTGCATGCACTAGTGTTTCCATCTCTGCATGATATTCATGAGTTAGTTATGCATAAAGCATTGTACTATATTTTGGAAGAACTGCTGTTAATTCTGTTTTATTCTGAATAGCTTCAGTTATATGAATGCATGATCTTAACTCTGTCACAGCTTTTACGCATTTTTCAATGAATCGTATACAACTTGTTTCTGTTAATTACTGTGTAAGCAAAAAATATTTGTTTGTGCTGAGAAGAAATGGTTCTTCCCTTAAGTTATGAATTTGTGTATATAATTTAAGATAATGTACTTATTAGATATGTTTTATGTATATGTATGCAGTGGAAGGAATCGAGAAAGTAGATGTGAAGATATTTTGATGCAGCATGTGTAAAATTTCTTCTGTAAGATAATTATATTAAGACTGCATTTTTGCAAGAACAGAAGGTAGCAGAAATGCCTTTTTGTGTTACAAAAGCTGATGGACCTTTTCTTGAATAAAAGCTCTTCTGTTGGAGAACTTCAATATGAAGCTTTGTGATGGAATATTGTATGATTCATTCTAGTGCGTCACATGTTTGTGTTTTGTGGTTTCAAAATGTTCAGACAAATACTGTAGTGACCTATGTCGAACCTTTCAAGAAGTCATTACTGGAGTAAGTGTCTTAAAGTCGTCACATTTCCTGTGGCTGTTCATTCCTCTGGTTTCACAATTCATTTTAGTCACCAGAATGACTACCACTGAGTTAAATTAAAGGCTGTAAGCCATCAGTTATTCTTTCATTACTTGCATTATCATTGGTTTCACATAATGTGTGGCAGTTGGTGCAGGCTTATGAAATTATTATTTGAGGTGTATTTTTCTTTGTCATGCTAGAATCTGATGCATAGGTGCTGTGTTTATGCAATAAAATGTGTACTTATTGAAAGTAGTGTTTATGTTGGAACACATGGTAAAGTTATTATGAGTTTATTTTTACATGTACTAACAGTTGCTTGATTATCTGTTTGTAGTATGGGTTAACACTTAGAGGAGATTCCTGTTTATGATGTAATTTGCACAAATTGCTGATTTTGGTTTTTAGTTACTGGAATTTGACCAAGAGGGCAACTACATTTCGCTGTTCCATTAACTAGTAGCATCCACCTCCAATTCCAAGAGTTTGGCCATTAAGTATTGTTTTTTTTAAGGTTATATGTACTCAATGTTATGTAAATAGTGATGAAAAGGGAATCTGAAGTGTAGTGGGAAATGGCTAGGTCTGTCATTGATGTTGCTGTGAACACCAAAATGCACATTACGTATAATCTGATATCCAGAACATTAAAGTAATCCAGCCCTGTAGGTGGCAGAAATCACAAATTTTACTGTATATGTAAAGGGAAAGGGACGCAAAAAATTTATAGCTAGTATTGAAATAGTTCATTCTGATAACACAGTTTTGGATGAATTGTACAAAAGAGTGATGGAAGAAAAGAAAGGACCCTTGATATTGCTTTCTGCTATAAAACGAAGTATTGGGCATCATCTTTATAGCTAAAATGTGTGGCTGTGATTAGTGGTAATTGACAACCGTAGTAATAGTAATACCAACAACAGTCATATTTTCCTTGTCATGTTCCAGCTGTTACTTTTGTTTTAAACTGGTCATTTTCAGTTTAGATTTAAAGTTTCGGGTGTGTGTGGTATATGACATGCTTATACAAACCAAACATAATATGTGCGCCTCCTTCCTACCTTTCTCTGTTGCTGTCCATTTTTCTAAAACATATTACCAAACAGCTTAGTAAATAGGACTTATGTATTTTTCAACACACATTAAACCTATTGCTATTAATAAAAAAATAATTTCCAAGAAATGGAACTGATTCTTAGGATTTGACACTGTTAATTCTGTGAATTATGATATAATCATTCATTCATAACACCAATTAATGCATGTCTGACACATAAAATTATTGCATAGATGATGTAAATGATGCCAAAACATGTAGGGGCAGCATAATCCTTATGTGTTTCTTTTACTTCTGAACTGAGGGGTAACATTTTTGAGGTGTTGGAGATGTTAGGCCCCCCTCCCCTTTTTTAAATGCGGTAACTTTCACATCGTACCTGTTTGAATGGTGCTAAATAAAGCTTGGTAACCTGGTGGCATATCAGTACAATACAATAAATACAGCTTGTATGATATTAATGTGTGTTACAGGTTTTTGAAACCTCAGTTCCAGTCAGTGCCAAGATTAAGATTGTATGAAACTTTGCATCTTTCCTCCTTTACATCTTAATGGTGTGGTGCTAAGCATGAGGTTCACCTCACCTTTACGTAACTCAGTAGTTCTGGTCATAATTTATTCGTAAGGGTGAACTTTTTCAGGTTTGTTGTTTTTGAAGCCCTGTCCTCCTTTGCATCTTAATGGTATGATGCTAAGCTTGGGGTTCACCTCATCTTTACATAACTCTGTAGTTCTGGTCATAATTCATTCTAAAGGGTGAACTTTTTTGGACGTATTGTTTTTTGAAACCCCCTTGTTCTTTACATCTTATTGGTATGGTGCTAGGGGTGAGGTTCACCTCACCTTTACATAACTCCAGTAGTTCTGGTCATAATTTATTCTTAATGGTGAACTTTTTCAGACTTATTGTTTTTTGAAGCCCTCTCCTCCTGTCATTGCATTGATTCATTTGCTGACCTTATGATTCGGGACAACTTATGGGTCCCATCTGCAAGGGTCAAGCAGTTTGACCCTTGAAAATGGGACATGTCCCGAAACATTGGTAATAAGGGCTGATTGCACCTAGAAGACTGGACTAATAGGTTGTCTTGAAACTTCCTTAATTAAATACCAATCCACACCGTGTAACATCCCATAAAATATCATCTCGATTGCAGCTGTAACATGTAATTGCATATATTATTCACTTGCATGATTTGCATGTCTTGTAAGACTGAAACAGGTCCCATAGTGTTTACCTATAGCAGTACACCTGCTTGTGAGTGACATAGGTGTAGTAACTAGGAACAGGAACATGTCCACAGGATCTGTGGATGCACGGAAATGTGGGGTTGGTAGAGACACATTGATTAGTCTGCAACATAAATTTAATGATTACTGAAGGACTAAGGAAATGCATAAGCAGTGAACAAGATAAGATGTTAAAGAGCAGTTTTATTAGGACCATAAGAATGCAAACTAGGAACCATTTACATTGTTAGAATTTCTGGATTGGTAGATAGATTTATAGATGACACAATTCAGCCATTATGTGCCACAGTTACCACATCAATGAAATACAAATTTGAGAAGTAGGTGACATCATACCACCCAATATCTGCCAGGTACAGTTTCTCTCAGCATCCACAGTTCCTACAAATTTATGTGTCAACACAAAATATGAAGTTGAAATTATATTAATTATACTGTGAGAACAAACTACACACACTGAAGTTTATCTGTACTGTTACATGCATTGATAGATGACATGTAGTCCTTGGTGTCAGCTATGTAACTCTGTGCACATGGAAGCATGTGTGAGACATCTTTTTTGCATTTACAGGAACAACCACATATGTCAGGAGCATGGATCTTCAGTGTATGCAACAGGTTTTGCTACTAAGCGGGTGTACAGGATGAAAATTGACAAATTCATCATCAGATGTCCAAACCTTAGAGTTGAGGATATGATACATTCTTCAGATGCTGGGCAACAACCACCCAGTGCTGGAAAACAGTGTATGACAAGAATGAAGTTCAAAGTTGCATATGCATTCATCATTTTGCCTGGGGGGGGGGGGGGG
>Ga0136643_10008251_pt1 | contig 15195 bp, 7 predicted proteins | sample TergutLab28metaG_FD_96883 | JGI IMG/M metagenome (GOLD analysis project Ga0136643, IMG submission 96883) | Labiotermes labralis P1 segment gut microbial communities from Petit-Saut dam, French Guiana - Lab288 P1 (version 3) (version 3) | ecosystem: Host-associated > Arthropoda: Insects >... | reverse complement strand
ATTACCAACTGTCGGTTTGAAAATATTCTCTCTCCCCACTTTTGCATTAAAATCTCCTAATAGAATTTCCATACTGTACTTAGGAAAATGATAAAAAACCGGCTCTAATAACTCATAAAAACTGTCTTTTGAAACATCACTTTGCTCCTCACTTGGTGCATGCATATTTAGAACAATGATATTACACCAGTGACCTCTCAGAACTATATATGACACCCCATCACTAACAAACTCTACTCTCTTAACTGCCGATACTATTCTGTGGTGTACAAAGAATCGTGTTCCCAACTGATGATTCTCATTTAATTTTCCATAGAAAAAATTATAATCCCAATCTCTTGCTGTGCCCTCTCTGGCCCACCTAACCACGTGCACACCCACTAAATCTAGTTTATATCTAGCCAATTCCCTGGCTGCTGCTGTAAATGAACCTGCCCTATACAGGCTCCTATATTCCAAGTACCAAAACTCATGTTCCTCTTTCGTTGCTTATGTCGTACCAAAGTATCAGTCCAGGCCCGAGGCTTTGTCTGTGAATGTTTCGTAACAAAATACATATTAACAGGGAGGAGTTGTTAGCACCTCGCCCAACCCCCAAGCCGGAGCACCACCCCTTGTCGGTTGTCCGCGACTGCTTATTCAATATATTTGCAGCTACTCTCCATATTGGAGGCCGTTCCTCCATCCACAACCTGAGGACGTGCCACGCCATGGTGACAGGGACCCACTTATCACATGGAAGTTAAATGTATTATTGAGAATAAACCTGTATGGAAATTTACAATTACAGAAGAGTAATTTTTATTATTTTTAAATTTTAATTGTAAATTAAATTTGAAATAGATCATAGCATTAACAGGGAACATGGTGGCGAATTTGCCTGCAGTACTGCGCTACAAGCCAGGTCATGGGTCTGATTCCCAATGGTGTTATAGGAATTTTTCACTGACATAATCTTCCTGCATGGGATTGACTCAGTCTCTGACAGAAATTAATAATTCCTATCAGGAATATTTCGTTGGGTGTGTGTGTGTGTGTGTGTGTGTAAAGGCAGCCAGTGTGTAGGGCCTGTCTACCAATCTGGGACCCTCAGCCTCCTGGAACCCTCTGGGTCTACAATAGGCCAGTATGAGGATTGCTTCATAGAGTTAACATTAAATAATAAGCCTGTGGGTATCCATTTTGTCTTGAAATATTTTTCCTTTACATTTACCATACATCTTGCTTACAGCTACACTTGTTTCTAAGGACATAATTTATTCAGCCCCCTTTGATGACAACTTCTGTGCCTTTCTATAAAACCAGCTGCCTTAATGGTAATATTAAAGAAACTGAATATACAAACAGAATTTGGTGAGCTTTCTGGAATCCAAATATAGAGAAAATCTGAAGTGCTTGGTACCTGACTCATGCCATATCCAAATTGCTGTTGCTGTAATACTTATATCAACTAAAATGGAAATGCTGTGAACTGCAGAGTTACCTATCACCATGGTCAGTGGTCCCTCAATGTACTGTACTTGATATTCATCACCACTGTGCCTAATCCTGACCCATTCAGTAAATTTTACTCTTCAGAATGAATATCCTAACATGATGTTTCAATAATGTTGCACTCCAGTAAGAAGCACACACCTGCCTTCTATTTAGAGGGTTCTGGGTCCAATCTGAGTCTGGTCAAAGGTCAGGTTGAGTAAGACTTCTAATGATATTTCCTATTCCCTCCAGGCTAATGCTACAACAGCACTTCAAATTAGGCCACAGAGGTTTTTTTCCACATTTCCTACAATCCATTATTCACCAGTCATCCTGTAACTGAACACTAAATAAATGGATCTTTTGGGAGACCTTTCAGTTTATATGGTTCTCACAGTGGTGTATATGACAGTTCCATTCTTTTGGAATATAACACTGCATCACTGGGTGAAAGGCTCCTGACTTTCTGAGGCAACATAATTTCCTCATCTTCAGTGGTTGAAATGTCCAAAAAGAATGCCACAAACAGGAGGAAACATGAATGTATAAGGACGGAATAACTGGTGATCTGGCCCTCTGGAAAGGTTAACTGGCCAATCAAGCAGCAGTGCGAGAGGCAGTATGTTTACAAATGTTGCTGGAACAGGGTCAGGTGGATGCATATTAAGGGTACTGCCATCTATCACCCATAGTAGAGCAGCTGACTAAGCAACAGACAGCAAAGAGAAGAGAAGAAATGATATGAGGTGACAGGAAACAACTTCAATAAGCAATTGAGTGATATGTTGAGTTGGTGTTTATCCTTCTCTTTTTCAACAGCCTTCTGTATTATCCAGCATTTTGATCAGCCAACCATCTTTTGGTCTCATTTATCTTCAACAATCAGGACCCTACTGTAACTGAACTCTGTTAAGGTGTCTTTAAAATTGTGTCTTTCTCTATAAAGTTGATAAAGACACCCATACATGCAGACAAGCTCTATTCCACTCACCATCATGGAGACTCCGGCCACAACCATAACGGTGGAACGCAGGCCATCTGAAATGTTCATTGTCACAGACTGACTAACAAGTGTCGTGTCAGCTGACAACCTGTTGACCAGCTCACCCGTCTTGTTCTTGTCAAAGAACGCAATTTCCTGCTTCACAATGGCACCAAATACTGTCTGCCGCAGTGTTTGCACTATGCGCTGGCCTGTCAAGACAATATGCCTATCATCAGCTACAATAAATCATGACCATGTCCTTCCTAGCATAACTGTCACTTTGAGAAAAGTCATATTTTATACCTCAAGCAGACTAATGACTTGCTCTCTACCTGAAACAGACATGAGGTAAACACGTCCAAAGTTGCAGAGTCCACCCACAAGAAACACTCCCAGTAGGACCACACTCAATGTGGTAAGGTTCTCCCGCATCTTAAGAGGGTCAGCTGTATAGATGATATCAATCACACGTCCAAGACAGAATGGAACAGCCATTGTCACGGAGCTTGATACCAACAGCAGGCATACTGCACCTACAACACAGCATCCAATCTCACAAAAATGGATGAAACTTATCATATTCAAGCCTCATACTGTTTTGGTACATCAAATTCTATTTCAAAGACCCTTCTTACAGCTAGTAATTTATTCCATACAAATATGAAAAACCTACTGTTGGTAACGAATTCTCAAAACATATTTCCGAGAAATTAAGATAAAATATTTATAGTGGCTCTGATTCCATATTTTTTAACATTTGTTTCTGTAAACAGTACATCATAGATATTTTGCTTCTTAAGTAGCTTACCGAGCAAATTCCATTTCTCCGGTTTCGCTAAGGACAACAGTCTTCTTGCCTCTGGCACGCTAAGCACAATTTTCTTTTTGGTCCGAGTTTCCAAAGACAATCTCTTTACAGTTGAAGTTGAGAATAATTTATATTTACTTGTGGTCTTCACAAGAACTCCTGAAGAACAGGAGTTAAAAGACAGTTTGGTGACGTGACCACTCCTCACGCATAAACTGCACAGTAATATTGGTTTTGCCTGCGTCTTCATTACAAACATCCTTAATATTTGCACAGATTTCACCAGGTGCGTCATTTTCTCTTTTCCAAAGGTTAACAGCACTGCAATAATATTCACTAGGTTAAGATCGTCTACTCAGTACCGTTAAGTTTTTTGGGCTATAATGGTATCGTACTATGGGTATTTAAGCAGTGTTACTTAAATGCAGTCATGACTATTCAATTTCTACAGCGTTAACACTACATTGGGGTGAGGTTAGAGGCATTGAAACACAAAAGTTTTCTAGAACAATCCAACTTAACCTAACGAACAGCGAAAATAGGTAAATGCGGTTATTAGGCATTTGCCCTTCTTATATATTACCAGCTAACCCTCTAAAGAGCAACCGCCCTTCTTCGACAGATCTCAACGCCCTGCGCCTACAGAAATGAACAAAATACCACCTCCATCAGCCTCTAGATGCGTTCGACAAGAACACGAAACGCAATTATAAGAATTAAACTGATGACGTGCTTTATTTTATAGAGACGGCTTTATTCAATGCTCTTTTTATTCAGCTAATATCACATAAAAATTATACGTCTTAAATTCATTTCCGCGTGGTCATGAATTCGTGTAATGACTGCAATTGGTAGGCTTATGTACAGCAGCGACCAATCAGAGTACGGGTGCCGAAACTCCCGCGAAATTTCTCGCGTGGGTAAACACAATGAAGAAGTCTGTTTGCCAGTTCGGCTCTCTGTGTGTGCTACGTTTCTGTTGCGAGTGTGTTGAGTGAGGTACAATAGATATTGTATCTATATTTTGCTTCTAGTAGTACAAATGTTAAAGATATTTGTTGTTACTTCATGTACACTGATATGTTGAAGAAGTGGTTAGAATATCTCACGCGTTAGTTCTAAGGCAGAAACCGTCAAGTGCCCTCGTTCAGGCGGGAAGACTGTGTGATGCTGAGGAAGCCCCATCAGTTTTGCTACAGTGTGAAGTTTGTATGATTTCGTTGTTGATAATGAATGACTAAACGTATTAATTTTGCGGTGGTCGTCGGATCTCTATTCTTTTGGTACTCGGTTCGAATGTGGGTCATAAAAGTGAATAACCCAATTGAAGAATCTTGGTTTTTACAATTGCACGTAAATGAGATTACGAACCTCATTCAAATAGCTTCCAGTCTTCGGCACCATTTAATCTAAGTAAACTAATTGTAATGACATGTTTATTTCAGTAACTCAGGACTCATTGCTGACGGTGGAAGAGCAAACTCAATTTTGTGATTATACTAACCATGTACACGCCCTCTGAGTTTGGTTTCTACAGTAATTAGACTTGACATAAACAATGTAACAAACTGTGGTTAGTCTATGTTGTGTGAAGGGCAGTTATCCTAAGCACGTATTTGTTGGTTGTAGACAAGATGAATACTCCACCTCCAGAGCAGCAAAATCGTCGCACTACTAGGAGTGCCCTTGCAGAGATACCAACACGACTTGGCATGTTAAGTGTGTCAGAGAATGGCCGTTTGCCCCCTGTCACAGCAATAGGTAATACCACAGAATTGTGTCCTTTTTCATGTTTCCATAGTGTTTAGAACATGAATTTAAGCCAGGTTCTCAGCCTTCAAATTCCAAAGAAGTAATAGAAATATTTTTAGATATCAGTTGCAGTAGTGAAGAAAAAAATGTAGTATTTTTTTGGTTCAACGTAATGGGGCACATAATAATTTTAAGAAAGAAGATAGGTTGTTTATACAATAATGGTACCATAAAAATACACACAAGTATTGAAATTAGTTTATAAACATGATGAACTCCTACATGTTCAGCCAATCATGTGGCCATTGTCAGGGATGTACAAGAGAAAGGTTAGATATATTGCATTTTATACTTGTACTGTAACATTTGTATTTTACAACCCTGAAGATGGCCACATGGTTGGCCAAAATATGTAGAAGTTCATTGTGTATATAAACTAATTTCAGTATACTTGTGTCCATTTGTTGGCACCATTATTATATATATTCGAACAATGCACGGTCATGGATGACATAAAGCTAAGGCTGTGTAGTTTAGAAAACTTTCTGAATTGAATGATTGGATGAAAAAGATAAGAAGTAAACAGGGAATGGATAATCATTATGTAACAAAATTCATGTATTTTATTTTTTCCATAATATTTTTAGACTGATAATGGAGTGTGATTTGGTTTGGTCAGGTTGATACCTTACAGACATTGTGTGCTTTTAGACGGCCCATCTAGCAATGATTGTACACAACATCTGAATGCTGATACATTATCAAGGGTGAAAAATACCTGTTCTAAGGTGGAATGTATATTTCAGATTCGTGTGTGTATGCATGATGGCAATTCATCTAGCAGTGACAAGGTATTCCCCCCATGTATTCCAGTAAAATGTGTAACATGTGTACAGAAATGTGCTATACAAAATTGTGCATTATAATTGTCACAGAAATGTGCATTATGAATTGCATGTCTGAAGCACCACCAAAATCAATTTAATGGCTTCTTGGTACAGTTTCTGTGCCAACAATTTTAGGGCTGTTACACATGCTTGAAGTTGCAGATAAGTGTATTGTATGGCATACTATGAGGATCTAATTCAGTTTTGAAACTAAAGGAATTGAAAGTGAAAATTTATAAACAATTTAATTTTCAGTGCGCTGTCTTTCTGAAAAAGGTGGACTTCAATGGTTCTGTCAAAATGCTTTGTCTGACTCAAAGTACTTATTCACGTCAAGAAATTCCTTATCCAGTGGTAGGAATGGGCCAATAGTCCGATGTACTACTGTCTACAGTTATAGAAGCTTTTCTTCCAGTCTGATGTATACTGAGAAACTGGAGGAAGTAATGAAAACAGGGAAGTCATGCATGAAGGAAGAACTTATTTCTTACAAACAAAGGGAAAGAATGTCTCCTGGTAGAAACACTTAAAATGTGGCTGGCTCATATGCTGCACTGAAATGCATTGAGAAATGCTACACCACTGCTGGTTGTGCTGCCATCACAAGTGTGTGTGTGTGTGTGTGTGGCATTAATGTGAGCAGTACATTCCAACTCTAAATGAGTTTTTGTACCCTTGCACGGTGCAATGATATCTGAAGTTCTGTGTACAGCAGTATGTAAGATCTGTTATGGAGCAGCATTACAGGTGAGGTTCCAACCTGACAAATGGGACCATTCCCTTGGAGGTAAAGGGTGTGGTGGACAAGGCATGTCACATGAACTGGTTCAGGGCAGTTTCAAACAGGATCCAGCAATGTGCTTTTCTCAAAGATTGTAATAACTTTTGAATGGATTAAAAGCAGCTGAGTACTGCAGACTGCAAGATTCTCTATCGTGGAATTTGTTATTAGATAATGCAAATGTACAGAAGTTTCAGTTCTGCAATTTTTTTTTTTTTTTTAAATAATGTTTGTAGTCTGCCACTCTGGCTTGTGTAATATCACAAGGCTTCTGACAATGATGTATGGCAATAAACATGACCAGTACTGTCCATGTTTGTTTCAAATGCAGCATTTTAGAAACTGTATCAGTTTTTGTCAATGAATAGAAAGGGTTCGTAATCTTTTGGGTCTATTATATGGATTCTGTTGCGAGTCAAACAGCTGGCACTAAAGGGGTAGGAACCTGTCTCTATTTTACACTTTATGATACATTTTGCATGTTACAACTGGAGAAACTTAAGATGATGGACTATGCCTAGAATATTAGTCATGTTTGTTTACATCAGGAAGGTGCGGTGCAGCTACCAGAAATTTTGCAAACATGTAACAGTTCAGTGTTGCAGACTCTTGCAAGCCTGAGTAATTGTCTCCAAAATTCAAGAGGTAATTTATTTGTTTTTTTGGTTGGAACCATTTTCATACTTCCATTGATCTTTGAGTATCTATGTTGCAGCACCAAACTCCAACACTGGAGGGCTGTGGAATGTGAGCTTGAATTTGCCATCATCATATGTAAGTCCATCACCCTCACCAGATGAGATGGTGATACAGCAGCGTGGTCGTCGCCGTCTGCCTGCTACATGGAGTCCTGACATAGAACAGAGCAAACAGAATGGAGTGTCAAACCATGACCGCACACCTGTTAAAGCTAGTCCTGCCAAGAGCACAATTGTATTGCGAAGCACTCCTCGCAAACGACTTCTTCTCAATGACCCAAAGGAACTCTTCCCAACACCTGAGAAATGTCGCAAGGTAAGGATAGGAAGTGTTGTAATGGATTCTTAGTGTATCCATTTTAAAGACATAGAAGAAGGTAGGTGTTATAAGGGAGATGAAGAATGTCAGGCCAAGGTTATGGCTTGATAGAAATATGAATTTGTAGTTCAACTAGCAGTGACATGACATATTATGAACCAAAAATACAGAAAGGTTGTGATATATGAAAAAATCTCATGAATCCACATGCTATCTAATTCAGTCACCTTCCTCCATAACTGCTTATATTTTAATTTTGAATAAAGGCTTTTAAAGGAAGTGCAGTGAAGAAGAAACCTGCTACATAGAGTGTTGTGATTAATGAAAAGAGAAGCCAAGACTAGAAAGATTCAGCATAGCAAAACAATTTGTTTCTGCTGTGAGTTAAAAGAAAGAAAACTTCTAGCTCACTAATTGGGATGTATTCCCACATTCAGAATAATTTTTTAAGTGGCAAGTGTTTTTAATTGCATGGCCAAATCATTATGTAAAGAACCCCTTTGGCTTATTTGAGTAATAGGTATCTGTCCAGTTAATCTATAAATACAATTCTTAAGGAATTTGAAGGTATAATGCCATGACTGTTAGAAGTAATTCCCATCAGACTTATCCTGAGGCACATTCATTCAGTGTTTTACATCTTTACAGCCCGTTCGCTCGACATATTTGGCATATTCTGATAATCTTCCATGTATACTGGTTAGTCTGATATGTGTTACATATCAGACCCTTGTCACCTTCCTTGATTTATTAACCTTGATAAACATGCAACATGAGAAGGTCTTTGTTAGATGTTCTTAACAAAGTAAAAAAAAAGCCTTATGTGAAAATCTTGTCCATCCATGATCTCGTATCAGCACCAAAACCAGTGGACACGTCTTTTTAAGGTTCAGTTTCAGAGACTTTCAATTAATGTTGTCTGGCAGCATTTCTTAGCCTATTAACCCAAACTCCACCTGACTTCACAACTTGTGAACTTCTTCATGTGTATCATTATTTGTTAATGAAATGTTATAAATTGGAAGCTTAATAAATAGCAAAGAATACCATTGGTAATTTTGTGCACACCATTATAGAGTACACCACATTCAATTTTGTTATGTCATTTTGTTTGTGTAGTATTGTTAATTGAAGAGCATATCCTTATTCAGTTGATTACAATTACAGTTTTTGTGGTTGAATGGCCTGACAACTTTTCTTCTGCATTTATGTACATAGATGTCACCCAACTCAAAGAAGTGCCGTGCTGAAAAGGCATCGTTACCTTCCTTCACTCCCCTCCAGGCAGCACTGAAAGGCTTGTCACAGGATCAGCTTATTGATATAATCCAGCAACTAGTAGACAAGCACCCACTGCTGGGAGAAGTAAGTATGTTTTCCACAGTAATTTCAAGTTGTGTAATAAAGAATTAATAAGTAATAAATGGTCAATTATATTTTGACAGGAAATCAAGGACAGTCTGCCTGCACCAGATATTCGTCCACTGGAGGATCGTCTCAATTATCTCAAGAAGAATATCTTCAAGTCACTGCCAAACTCAAGGCTCACTTCAAAGACTGACTCACCTGCATATAGCAGAGCAGCGACACATGTGCTGGCCTTCAAGGTGCATGATTCTGTACACTTGCCTCTGGTTTTTGCATTTGAAGATTTGCCATGTCTGAAGCACAATACAATGTGGGAAAGTGCTGCTAATATTACCTTCATCCTCAATGGCAGATTTAGGGACGAGTTTTATTTACTTTCCACATACAATTCTCATTATAATTCTCTTGCACAAACTTACCTTCTCACCCTTTTATTTTTTTACCTCTTTTTTAGATCAACAGTGGTGACACCTCTATCTAGTAACTGTCTTTTGGTCTGTTTGATCACAATACATTAGCTTCAGAAATTTTGTATTTCTTCGCTGACAGACAATTATCCAACAACTGCTGTAGTTTGCAAGCATGCACTCAAACCGCATTGATGCCAAAAATCAAGGAATCTGCATGACACAAGTCTGTCTTGCTTCCATGTTTCTCCTGTAAATGCACCACATGTTTGTACCTTTAAACGACTTATATTCACACGTACAAACATGTGTTTAAAAACACTCATAGAATTTCATTTTATATTCCTTGTAAATAACCAACTTGATGCACAATTCTTTTTCTTATACTTGTTTGTATATAAGAAAAATAATTGTGTGTCAAGTTGGTTTTTTTTTACAAGGATTGTAATAAGATGCATGGTCAACAAAACATAAAATTAATTTTACATGTTTAGGCAACGAGCAGCTTTACTGCATTTTTAAGACATGCTGCGTAATCTTATTTTCCACAAAATGCCATTTATTTCGTAATTTGATCTTTTTCTGTTCAAATAATACATTTTTCGTAAACTATGCACCACAGTTTAAATAGCAACCCAGTCATTTCAAGGTTGAGGTGTTCTTCTGTGAACACAGTTGCTGTAATAACTCTAAAAACTGTGCATCATATGCAAATAATAATAAAGTTTCTTGTGCTATATTATGTAGATGTGGTTATCAAAACTACTAAAAAAATGTACAATTGTCTGCTTGTTTAAATATTAATGTGTTCACTTCTCAGTCAAGTCTGGTAAACTTCTATCATGCATCTATCATACCTTCTACCTTTTTGATGGAATGTGGTATGGTATGTACTAAAAGCTCTTCAGCAAATATCTGTTTTGTTCATACTGGTCCACAATTCCTATTCTTTGCTCAGATAAATTTGTAAAATTCCTTAAATACAGTTTATACTTTTAAGATGTATAAATAACCATTTACCACAATTTTTGTTATAGCATACCTTTAATGAAATACAGTACAATGGAATTTCAAACTGGAGGTTACGTTTCACATTATAATTATTAATTTGACAGAAATGTGTGCTGGAGCAGGGACGCCAATTAGTGGACAGCCAACACTGGGGTAGTGTCATGGAGTATGTTTTCTTGGCATGGACATACGTGCGTGCCACTCCTCTGTGGGACAATCCGCCACATAATGCGGCACGGCGGCAGTGTTTCAAAAGTCTTGCAGCCCAGTGCATGACTGCACTCAAGAAGGGGACATGGAATCCTGAGCAGTGTGACAGCTTCCAGGAGAGGTAAGATGCATGCTGTAAGGCACAATCACTTCTCCCCTTCACTACCAGCCTATGAACAATGACCCACCAATTTCTTTATGTTACATGCAGTAAAGTTATTTATTGATTACATGTGCATGTCTGATACCTTCCATTGCTGTATGTGACTTGAAAGTCCTTGTTTATATTTGACTTCTGTTGATGCAGCCTCCTTAGAGTATATGTGGTTTCACTTTCTCATTGTTATGTAGTAAAAAGAAAGGGAGGATCTGCATGACCTGGCCACCAACTACCCCCAGCATTAAATTCCATCCCATAGAAGATGAGAAGTGAAGTAAAACTATTTCTGTGAATGGGCTTGCTACTATTGATTTGTTACACTCTCACCAGATCTGATAGTCCATTATATGATGTCTTATTCATGATTAATAGTAACTGGTGCAGCCCCATACTGTCATGCTAGCCACAGGTGTTTCCCCTCCCCTTCTGTCTTCTACCCTCTCTTCTTCATTAATAGAAAGTTATAAAGGTAGGGATAGTGGTGTTATCACATGTGAGTATGATTGGGAAAGAGAAGTTCAGAAGCAAGGTAAACAACACAGCTGGCTGCTATGGCTTTGTCATGTTTTGTTTCACCCCTAATTATAAAATGATTTAAGGCAGTGCTGTCATGATTCATCACTATCATAGAAAGCATGCTACCAAGGTGTTGATAGCAACCTAATTTATTTATTTTCACTTGAATAAGATATTATAGACCTATTTTTAGTCTGTCGGATGGGGCACTGTTTAACACACACATCAGGTCCCATCCTTGAAGGAGTGAGGAGGGTGTGGAAACATTCACTTCTCTCTGTAACTAGTTTTGCCGAGGAAGTGTGGGGAACGTGTATGAACCTGAAACTGCAGCATATGTGGAGGCTGGCACAGCATAACACCATGTACACAGGTGATAGGTGAGCTTTATGGGAGAGGAGGCAGGCAGAGGGGTATTTCATTCCTTCTTTCCCCACTTCACTTTGAAGTGCAGGGGAGGCAAGGCATGCAGAAGCATATTTCATCCCTCATTTTCCCACTGGCACTTTCAAAGCACTTGCTTGTGTACAGTGGTGGTGGGTGAAGATAAAGGCATAATTCATTCCCCCTTTTCTCACTTGTGCCTTCAAAGCTGTCATTTCACACACAAAACTATAGCTGTGCTAGCCAATGAGTTGAGTAGTAATGATGTACAGTGTTTACCAGAGTAAAAGATCGTGCAGTTTTCAAGAAAATAACTTGACAGAATACATCTCTTTATGTGAACAATTGAGGGTAACTGCCCCCACTCTGCATAGAGTAAATTAGGGAACAATTCTCATTATACAGTATATTCATGTAACACAGTACTATTCAAGCAGTCATCAAGTGGTGTATACAACAATGAGCTTTTACATAATAAGTTGTCTCACTTCAAGACTCAAAAAATGGCAAATGATGCCCCAATCACCAGCCATAATACACTTGCACAAATACACTCACAAATGTTACATGTTACTGTCCCCATGTTCAGTGCTATGCATATGTGAAGCCATGTTAAGCAGATTTACTCTATCATGTTTGTGGTGCACCGTGTAGAAATTCACTTGTAATTTCAGTCTTGCACATTAGCTTATGATTCCTTTATAGTACCCCATAATAACAACAGCTGTAATGAGATATGTGTAGAAATATCCTGGATATGTACTGGTATGTCATCAAATGCAAAGCTGGCTAGTATTCACTATAATGAACTTTTTCATGCCATTACAAACTTTCATCATAGTAGACTCTCGCTGTATTTTGTGAGATCCATTTTATGTTACTTTGCCAAGCATGCTACAGCACTCATTTGTTTCCTCTATAGATGTTGCATGTCCCAACTGTACAAAATCACTGGCAAACTACTTTAAATATGTTTTTAATGCTGCATGTGGAGATGAGACATCAGTTTGTAAATTGAATAACACACTAAATTAATTCTTCTGCTTATTTCAGAGTAAACTTCAGTTTCATTTTTACTTCCTTTCTGAAATGTACAGTCATTTCTCAATGGTTTTATTTCATGACAGATTGGAAAGGTGTGCCCCTGACAGTGAAGACATCCAGGCTTGCATAAAGCAATTGAGTGTGCTCCGTAAGAAGTTGTAAGTTGAAGTGTGTCTGGATTTTAATCTTGCTATGAGATGGCCGTTTTACATGTAGAGCTTTGTCTGTGTATGTATGTTGATATGAACTGCATTTTTAATATGTGTTTCATCATGATACTGCCAGTGTGTTTTATTACAATTTGTAGGAGAATGGTGGATTCAATAAATTCACCTTTCTGTGTGTTGTAGCTCCAATTTTATTCAAGGTCTGTCCACATGAGACAGTGTGACACATTGCTAAATTAGTCTGATTATTCAAAAAGGGTGTGACAAGATTACACATATCAGTTGGTTGCAAGTTTCTGTGTGTAGTAATGTATATTATAATGTATGTTCATTAGTGTTCGTTTCAATTTTACTGCATCCTTTCCTATACAAGCATTCGGAATTGTGACAAGAATACAGTACAACCACTGTAGTATTTCACAAAAAAACTATACTGTGATACTGCAAATGTGCAGAGAAAGCTTTGTTTTATGATACAGCATCTTCTGTTGTAATTCCCGAGGATGTTTTAAGGTTTATGAAATAGTCCTGTTGCTGAGTTTATAAATATCATAATTATCACCTCTTCCAGTTTCCAGATACCTTTCATTGTGCCAGACTCATATAATGGTTCATTTTTGTATCTGTACATTGCCACTTAACAGTACCGTATCACTAGGGCATAACTTTGTTTTCTTGTTGTATTACACTATGTGGTTTGCTGGACATAATCTTTTGATATGTGATTACTGATACGGTTGTATTCCAACATAGCTTTTATTTGTAATTATCATATACATCAGAACTGTTTGTAGTAGAAAATTTTTAATTTAATAAGTCACAGTTAATTGCAGTTTGTTGATGTGATTCTGTGCCTAAACAACCTTGACCTAATTTTTAATTAAGCATTTTTGTATTATTTATGTTGCACTTACACTTGCCTCATTTCATCCCAATAGACACTGTACACATTTGTAATGGAATGAGTTCCCCGGGAAATAAACTTGTATATGTTTATTGCTGAAGCACCATTCTTTGCACCTTAATTAATGTACATATTTTTAAATTTATTGCTGCACCATTCAGTAGAACTGTCAACCATATGTGTTCGAAGGAAAGGGAAGCCTAATGCCTCAGAACTTCCCCTTTTGTTTGTATTTTAATGCAATCCAGTATTGTGAACATACAAGAGTACGTTGAGGGCCAGAACAGCTTAGTCAATACAGCAACTAGCTACAGCTATCCATGCCTTCCATCAGAAAGATAATATGTTTTGTAACAATTCACCAAGTATGTACATACCCATACATACACATTAGAAAAAGAATATAATGAAGAGGCCTGTGCACATACACAGTTACATTTGTAGTCACAGTTGTAAGAGTTTGGAATTGTGCAGCAGAACACAACAATAATAAGAAAAAACCATGTACATAAAATGTAATAAAACATCACAAAGGAAACTGGTGGGTTCAGCTAAGTATCATAAATGACTCCTTGGGAGCAGGTGAAAAGTTATCCCCTGAGAGCAAGGTGTTAGAACCTTTTTAAGCTTAATGCAGCCCCTAGATGGTCAATATAATTGTGCAATTTATTGCACAATAATATTTCTGGGTGTCCCCAAATGGTGCAATATTTTTACGCAATAACTTAGTTGAAGTCTGATCCTTCTGTAGCCAAAATGTTGAGTGACACGAAAGCTAGTTGTTTGGCCATAGCACTGGCTGTGTGCTTGAAAAAGAAGGAGAAGAAAAGGCGCAGATGGATGAAGGAGTGGTTGAAAAAAGAAATCAGTAGACCCATGAAAATTTATTAAAAGATCTAAGACTAAGTGAATCAAGTGGTTTTCAAAATTTTCTGTGACTAGACACCACATCATTTGATGAAGTGCTAAAAAGTATTACGCCACAAATTGAAAAAATGAACACTACTATGCGAGGTGCTATTCCTCTAAGCCAGTGTTTGTCAGTTACACTATGTTACCTTCCTACTGGAAATACTTTTGAAGACTTACAATTCACAAGTGCTATATCTCCCCTATCAATAGGCACAATTGTTATGGAAACTTGCACAGCTCTAATACACAGCCTAAAGGATTACATAAAGGTAAGAAAAAGATAATAATTATTCAAAATCATTATTTTAGTTCTTCGGTGGCGCTACAGCCTGGGGTGGGCCTTGGCCTCCTTTACAATACGCCTCCAGGCCTCTCGATCCCTTGCTCTGTCTCTCCATTCGTTTAT
>Ga0136643_10008250_pt1 | contig 15196 bp, 10 predicted proteins | sample TergutLab28metaG_FD_96883 | JGI IMG/M metagenome (GOLD analysis project Ga0136643, IMG submission 96883) | Labiotermes labralis P1 segment gut microbial communities from Petit-Saut dam, French Guiana - Lab288 P1 (version 3) (version 3) | ecosystem: Host-associated > Arthropoda: Insects >... | reverse complement strand
TCATGTAGCCCTCCAGACTTAAATTTATTAGTAACCAATTTCATATTTTGTATACATGTAAAATAACCACTGCCACCGGGTGACAACCCAATTGCAGTTAATAATAATAATTATAATAATAATTATTAAAATTTCTTTCCTCGTAAATATTTTTTTTTCAAATATTTGGAACTCGAGACCGTTCTACCTTAAAGAACACAAAATCCGATACTAACTGACCTTTAAAAAATTAGTTGTGCCCGTGCGATTGATTAATTAATTAGCATTTAAGAACAATAAAATATTTATTAATTAAAAATTTATTCATATATTCCCAAATTTACAGAACTTCTCGATGTACAATTTACAGCACTTCTCGATACACAATCTTCATGTTTGTACCGTGCATCATTGACGATTAAAACACTTTATTATTCAACAGATTCACAAATATATAATTCGTAGATACAATCAGAATTATTAAAAAATATTTAAAAATATTTAAAATTGCTCCAAAATATTTCGGATCACAAGGGATCCATCATCAGGGAGCTTTATTCAGTGCTTGGCTAAAATTACAGTAATGGTTCTATCGTGTTCGTTGACATGGGCATAGTCGGTGTTTTTCTCGATATACAATTCTAGATATTATCAATCCATCATTCTCTATACGCTATCGACGCCCTTCAATAACTGCAAAAGCGACGTTGTCATATGAAGCGGAACGATTAAATGTCACATGCAGCTGGCCATGGGGAAAAACAGGCGAGGTTAAATATATTGCAACAGTGCCTGACCTTGAGTTGTTCTAATTTTTATAGAAAACGCGATTTTGATCAGAAATGGACTCCTACACTGTTTGAAGGGAATTGGTGGGCTCTGATAGACATAACGGAATGCTGGTTATGAAGATAGTTTTGTGTACAGCCAGTAACATCGGCTGCTACGCACTGCCTGTGCTGCCACCACCAGTGGCCAAGGGACGCTAACATATTCATGTAATTCCATTTCTTCCCGGTAGAGCCAGTACTATCAATTTTCAACGTTAGCTCTTTTTAAGGAAGTAATTTTTGAGAAAGAATGGACGAAAAAGGAAATAACACACCATCAATGCCAAATCGTAGATTTCTAAAAGTATCTGTCATGAATTGAACACAGTGGTTTAGGTGCTGTGCTACAAATCGGAAGGTCGCTGGTTCGATCCAAACTGGTGTCAGTGGTCTTTTCATTGATATAAAAGTCCTTCCGATCGCACTATGGCCCTGGGGTCGACTCAGACTCTGACAGAAATGAGTACCGGGAATATTTCCTGGGGGTAAAGGTGGCCGGTGCGTAAGGCTGACAAACCTTACCACCATCCTGTGCCGTTTTCATGAAATCTAGGAACCTTAACTTCCTGGAACCCTCTGGGCACCTCCAGTCCTCTAATGGGACTGATTTAACTTTTTTATCTGTCATGAAGTTATACTTTCCTTAACTGAAGAATAAAAACCAATTAGATGCCACTTATTATTTTATTGTACTTCTTATAGGCTCAACATGTTTCGGGCACTACTATGTCCATCATCAGGAGCTCGCAACTATAATGTTGATTACCACATTGATCATTTCTTTTTGTAAAGATGAAGGGGGTAGCGTTAATGTAAAATTATGGTTCTTAGTGGTGTGTGTTCGGTGTGAATTTGTTTGTTGCTTGGTTGCAGCTGGCAACGTGTTTCTGTTAATATTAATAGTTGTGATCCTTTATGTGTGGTGATCGTAGTGTTCTGTTGTGTGTAGTGTGTTTCGTTAGTGTTTGGATTGGTAATTCGAAGTGTTGTGAGCATTAATTAGTGTTATGAATCTGAAAATGTGCATGCCTTGGTTTGCTGTAGGTTGGAGGTTAGGTGCGGTTAGGCAGGAGTAGTGTCCGGGCTGCATGCTGAAGCACAACTGGTCTTTTCATATAGTATGTGGGGGCTGGTGGTTAATGGCCGTCTTCAGTTATCACAAAGATGAACGGTCCAATAAACATCAGATACGTTTGTTAGTTCAGTAGCTCATGATGAAACAAACAGATGTCACGGTAGGTATAAATTATTATTATTATTATTATTATTATTATTATTATGAAGCCTCATAACAGACCTCTTCGTGTTGAAACAGAAAAACGTTTACTGGCATTCACTAAAAGTGTCGGCCATAAGCCTTTGCTTGCAGGTATGACGTGAAAACTTGTCAGCTGGTTTCTCAGGTCTGTCAAAGCAGAGGGGTGCTTTACAGGCGCGTTGTTTGTCACAGTCTGTCAGTCATCACATCTTCTACCATCTAACTAACTCCCTATACTCACATCCGTCCGCGAAAACATACACCAGTTCTGACGTCCACAAAGTTTGTCAGACAACAAACTGAAGCGAACGCAAACACAAACATGCACAAGATAGGAGAACCGCGCTCTTCTGGGTTGTTACGCAGCGAGTAATGGTAAATTTTAGTGGTAAATTTCTTACCGAGGTTTCGGGACAACCTGGTCAGTCAAATATTTGGGGACATTTTGGAATCTTGACCCGTGAAGATGGTACCGGTAATTTGGTAAGAAATTACTACTACTCGCTGCGTAACAACCCAGAAGAACGTGGTTCTCTGTTACGTCGCAGCTGAAGCCTAAAAACGTCGCGTGCACATTGTAGGCCTATATTTTATTCACTGGCCCACAGAGTGGCAAATTCAAGGTGGCTTAATTCGTACGGTTATTGAATAAGAATTTCACTGTTCACGGCTAAAAAAGGACCACTTGGTGGGAGAGAACGGTTAGCGTGATAGTGTAAAAAGAATTGTAGAATAAAGTGGGCCGGATAGCGTAGTCGTTATAGCGACTGACTACGGGCTGGACGGTCCGGGTATCGAGTCCCGGTGTGGGCGAGATTTTCCTCACCTCTCCATAACGACCCTGGGCTCACCCAGCCTCCTGTACAACGGGTACCGGGTCTGTCCCGGGGGTAAAGTGCGGCCGTAGCGCGACGCTGACCACTCACCCCCTTCTAGTGCCGTGATCAATAAAGAGTAGAGCTATACCTCTACTCTCGCTATGGGCCGTACGGCCTGTACAGAGCTTCAGTGCCTGTAGAAATGTGCACTTAACTCTACCTTATAAATTGCCCTGAATATGTGCACATACCCACTAACCAATTCTGCCAAGTCACACTATAATCCTAAACACAGAATGTATTCGGAGGAAGTCGTGACCCGTTTTCTCAAGACATAACAGCGGACCGTTCACAAGAAGCTGACCAGAGATAAAACTGCCAACATAAAATTGGATTAAATCTGAACCCAACCAGAACATCACAAAAGCATACAGATCACTGAAAGCTAGCAAACCTGGGTCAAAGCGAATGGTGTTCACAGGTCACGTTAACTTGCTGTATCAGTAGATATCCAAGTTGATACATAAGTTACATTAAATGTTATATATTACCGTCTCAGACCCATTAGGTCTCAGGTACACGGGAAAGGTTTATTGAGTTCAGGGATAAAAATACGTAAATTATTGGCGATAGACCGTTGTATTTCATGGCGGCTGACTGCGCATTATGATCACTCATTCTTCTTTGTTGACGTGGGTTAAATACAGGGTCATCGAAAAAGATGGACGGGATTTGAAACCGCTATAACTTAAAACATACTAGATGGATTTACACGTTTTGAATGTTAAAATGTTAAGAAAAGTTTAAAGTTTTAGACTTATCTTAGTACATTTCAATACGTGCACCGTTTGTAGCTCTGGAGACGTCCAAACGAAATTCTATTTCCTGCCACGTTTTCTGAATCATGTCTCGTTTTACAGTTTTAATGGCTGATGTGATCCTGTCTTGCAGGTGCTGGATATTCCTTATGAAGTGGAGAGAGATCTGGGCTTCGAGGTGGCCAGGGTATTGGTCCACCCCTTTCAATCCAGACATCAGAGAATCTCTCATTTAAAACGTCAGTCACAAAGCAACTGAAATGGGGAGGAGCTCCGTCTTGCATAAAAATAACCCTAAATACAATTTCTTGTTCGAAGGTTTAACGTGTAAATCTGGCTAGTACTTTTTAAGTTATAGCGGTTTCAAATCCCGTCCATCTTTTTCGATGACCCCGTATATATTCTGGAATGAATATCAAGAGATTTTGTTTCTTTCGATACCTAAACCTTTCTTCTAATATACCGTTTAGATACAGCGCACGAACCACACAGTACAGCCGAAGCCATCAATAATGGGGTTCCCCAACTACCAACATTACGTCGGCCGACCGACGTCCGTCCTTTTCACACGAGGCATGAACTGCTTCGCAGAAAATACCCTTGACGTGGTGAGCGTCGTGTGCCGAAATCCCAGCTTGCAATAAGGCTAGCGAAGACAGCGGTTCACAAATTTATCGACACAGGTCTACGTATCGCACTGCCAATAGCCCAATAACCGTGCGTTATACAGGATGTTCTGCGAAAGTGAGGAAAGTTTCAGGATCTTATTTTATGAGTCACTTTGAGTAACAAGCGCTGTATTACCATAGATCGGATTCTCAGTACTTAAAATTGCTAAGAACATGTTAAGAATTCAAGGTCATGTACAATACCGTACGCTGTCAGTTCTTATGAACCACATTCATGATTATTCCCCCGAACCCTCCGATGGCCAGTACGGTATTTATTGACATGACACTAGCAGTTTAGTTAACGACCACTTCTGGAACATGCCATCTTATAAGTAACAGAATAAGACTAGTAGCCATTTTCCAAATAGGTGGATTGGGCGTTTTGGTCCAGAAACGTGGCCAGTGAGGTCACCGGATCTCAAGGTCCTTGACTACATATTGGGCGGGGGGAGAGGGACTGGTATACGTGTAATAATTGCAGGTACAAATTGCACTGCTGCAAATTGTGGAATCCGCTGACTGCATAAGGCGAAATTATGAAATTATGTTAACCACTCCCTTTCCTTTATGTTATTATCAGTCGCATAAAATTTCTTTCATGTTGTATGACATGAAAAATAGTGTAGAATTGAAATGTTTTCAGTTACTGCCACGTACGTAAAATCTAATATTATTACTAGGGTTAAAGGTTAATAATCAGACATGATGGTACACCGTAACGATTGATAATCGGGCCCAATGACACGCCGTAACGGTTGATAATTTGACACGCTGACACACAATAACGGTTGATAATCAAAAGGTATGTAACGCCATAACGGTTGATAATCGGGCATATTGACACACAGTAACGGTTGATAATGGGACATTATGACACACGGTCACGGTTGATAATTTGACATGTTGACACGCAATAAAGGTTGATAATCAAAAGTAATGTCACGCCATAACGGTTGATAATCGGACATGTTGACACACAATAACGGTTGATAATTGGACACGGCACACAGTAACGTTTGATAATCGAATACGATGACACCGTAACGATTGATAATCGGACGTGATGACACATAGTCACGGTTGATAATTGGACATGACGACACACAGTGATGGTTGATAATCGAACGCGATGACACACCGTAACGGCTGAATATCGGAAACGTTGACACACAGTAACGGTTGACAACTGGACGTGGCATGCAATAACGGTTGATAATCGAATATGACGACAACGTAACGATTGATAATCGGACATGACGACATACAATGACGTATTTCACCCAAAATTAGTTACATAATGCCACCATAAAGTCTGGCACACGGTTTGCGGAATATTCTGTATACCAGTGGGAGGTGTATTTCGATTGCAGGGCAGTGCACGTGTGAACAACGTGGGACTGGGGCAAATGTATCCCCGATATGACGCTCTAGGTGAGGTGGAGGCTGCAGTTGCACAAGAAGGAGTTTCATCTAAAGCCAAGAGTAGCAGAAAGTTTAGAATCATGACAGACAGCACACGTGTCGTCATGCTTCAGGCCATTCTACTGCCTACCTTGCCTCCAAGTTTTGCGTTGGATCTGTGCGAAGATTTTAAGACGGTTCTGAATTTGCCTTGCGCAGATACAAAGGGACACGCGACCTTCTTCCAGGGGATCCCTCTATACATTTTTTAATGACTACTTTGAAATTTACCTGTATTCAAATCAAACGAATTACGTTTCATTAAAAATAATCGTAAAAAATTTCTTTAACTAGCGGTATGAATATTTCGTATGATATTTAGGATATCTAGTTAAGAAACACCCTGTAGTCACGAAGCTAGCCACAATCATTTCAAATAATGTCAAATCATGTAATACATTGTTGTGCATGTTACTGGTCCGCAATCGTAGCTAATCTGATTACGTAGTGTATTGCAAGGAAAGCAGAAACAAAAATATGCGCGTCAAATTAAAAACTTTGCATTGTTGTCCCAGAAACAGAATTTAGCAAACTGTAGCTCCGATTTAACCACCACAAATCAGCAGTTAATTTTGGTCATAGTTCGTATGGCGTTCACGTAATTGGAAGGAAAGTGAAGTAAGAAAGGTAAAGTGATCCCGTTACAGACCCGATGTGGCCCAAAGAGTGGGTAGAGGTATAGCTCTACTCTTCCATGACCGCGGCGCTAGAAGGGGGTGAGTGGTCAACAGCAGGCCTCGGCCGCACTTTACCCCCGGGAAAGACCTGGTAGAGTCCAGTTGAAATGCGATGGCAAACGGTGACGCACGGGATGGGAAGTGAAGGAGAAACTGGTGAATGGATTGGGTAGCCAGTACCTTTCACACTACCTCGGAACATGGTGTATCCAGCATTATTACCACTGATGCGCACACCTCGGCTGCCAGTAGTCGACTGAACAGACGCCCCCGCCGATTTAAATGGACTCGTCCGTTTCGCCGAAAGAAGAAATCTGATTTCTGCACGTGTGCCATCACATTTCAAAAACAGTCTACCCATTTTACAGGAGGCTGGGAGGGCCCCAGGGCCGGTCTGGACGGGCGGAAAATCTCGTCCTCACCGGGATTCGATCTCGGACCGTCCAGCCCGTAGTCAGTCGCTATACCGACTGAGCTACCGGGCCCACAAGGAGAGTGAAATAGATATTTTAATTAGTTATAGTAATATAAGTGAAATAAAGTAAAGTAACACTTAACTTACTCCTCGTATGTACCGTAATTCAGAGGCTAAAAGAGGTAGTGAAAATAATCAGGCAAGAACTACTGCAGTAGGTGTAGGTCTGATAGAAGATTTTAGTGATTCTCGAAGTTTTTATGTCGTCTTCCAATACCGACAGTTTTGAAAGTGCAGATATTGTTACAAAACCGCAGTAGAGAGATTACTTGTTTCTGGGTTTATGTGTAGAGCTGACGAAATATTCTGTGATATCCTGATCATCTTGTGTTAAGAGCCCTCTACACTCTCAGTTAAACTGCGCGATTTTACTGTGTGACGTCGTACCTGAAGAAAAAACAGAGTAAACTGCTCTGTTTTGACGGCCAATAGCGCATGACTCAGAACTGTCTTTCCATTCGTCTTTCACACACACAACTGCGCAGTTCACTCATGAAATCCCACAGTTTCTTCAGTTTACCTGCCGACACCACGATGGCATCATCTCAAGGCACATCAGTTTCTAGCAATCCGTTCAGCAGATGAACATCGCATGATATATTCCTTTTCAAATACCACTTCTTACTGCACATTTTACGCTTTCTTTCCTTCTTTTCGGATAACATTATGGCCGATGTGGCTAGCAAACAGCAAACGACAGCCTTGTTTTTATCCACCACAGTCACACGCACAAGAAGACACACAGAACTGACAAAAATCTGACAAACTTGTTGGGAAACCTGTGCTGTGTCAGAGAATATTCAGTTCAGTTTTTCGTGCAGTTTTTTTACACAGATATACTGAACATTTTATCTTAGGGTTTCAGGGGCCCTTTAGAGTGTATGGGGCCCTATAGAGTATATGGTGCCCTTTAGGGTGTATGGCGCCCTTTAAAAAGTGCTACCAAACTGTTCTGTGTTACTTGCCACATTTCATAGCCCGCGTGGCACAAATCAACAGCAATGAAAGAACAAAAATATTAGTTTTACCAGGAATAAGCTTCAGGATTTAACAAGTTCTACGAGCCTCATCTTGAAGATATTAAAAACTGGTAATCAAAACGGTACCAAGGCTTCCTACACATTGAGTTACCGTATGGAATTGGCTGGGGAAGTCAATACAGGTGCAAAACAAAACAAAAAAGTACCTAATTAAACAATGTGGCTGGGAAATGGAAAACTGCGTGTTTGGTGAACATCAGAAAAAAGAAATACGAAACATATATTGTTTGTACCAACAAAGGCACATACATGTATATTAAATTTTAAAATAAATTACAAACGCTCCTACATACATATACTACGTACATATACATATACATATATATATACATATATACACATATACACACACATAAACACATACGTATATATATATATATATATACACATGCGTACATATACACATGTTTATATATTCATACAAACATACACATATATGTACATACACACAAACATATATATATATATACATAAATACATACATACATACACACACACATACATACGTATATGTATACGTACATACATATGTAGTACATAATTAATACCTAAAATACATACATACACATACATACATACATACATACATACATACATACATACATACACACATACATACACATACATACATACATATACATACATACATACACACATACATATATATACATACGTACATACACACACATACATACATACCTACGTACACATGCAAACGTACACACATACATACATACATAGTACCTACTTAATACATAAAAATACACATATACCTACATACATAGTACCTACTTAATACATAAAAATACACATATACCTACACATTCTGTGTCACATTGCCTCACCCCCTCACCCTAATGAAGAATATAATTTAATTAGAAGTTTATTGCCTTTATTTTGGATATGTCGCCGTGTATTCTGGTAACTCTTTAACAAATTATTGCAAGAGTCGAATGGTTCCAACTTCACGGCGAAATTACAGAACATGCTAGCAATCTAAAATCACAATTGAAATAGGACGTTTCTCCGAAACGTCGGTATACAGTAGGGTGCTTTGGAGATTATAGGAATGCTGAAGTATCAGAAAGCTGCATCAGATGGTTACACGAATGAAAGTTTAATCATGTAGGTGGTAAAAAGGTAAAATGCGCCCTTGTACAGGCACTGAGGCACTGTACAGGCAGTACGGCCCATAAGGGGAGTAGAGGTATAGCTCTATTCTTTCTTGACCACGGCACTAGAAGGGGGTGAGAGGTCAGCGTCACGCCTCGGCCGCACTTTACCCCCGGTCAAGAACCGGTACCCATTGTACAGGAGGCTGGGTGTGCCCCAGGGCCGGTGTGGGCAGGTGCGGAAAATCTCGCCCCCCACCGGGATTCGATTCCAGGACCGTCCAGCCCGTAGCCAGTCGTTATACCGACTACGCTACCCGACCCACATGTAGATGGTAGCATAATACTAAAATGAAACTCGATTTAGTATATTACAACATCCTGTATTGGATTTACTTGATTTAGAATAAGTATTCATTGGTGGGTTTTTGCAATTGTGGCAGCGAAGTTTTGGGCTCCAAATTATTTGGGGAATTTATTAAATGGCTGATCAACCGTCAGCTACGTTAGATAATGTTTCATTTTCCATAATGCATGATATATTCAATCCATACATCTGAATTCTCCTGACATCTGCAATAAACGCTAAGTGCAAAGACTAGAATAACATTCAAATTCCCTTTCCAAAAAGCAACTTTATAAAAGTTTATATTCTGTTGGTTAAATTTACACAAAGTACATATTTTACCGCTGGGAGTGCACATTCGAATGTCAGACTGTTTTTGTGCAGCCAGACAAGAGGCGAAGGCGAATTCTCGAATGTAATACGCTTGTTGTTCTACTTCTGTTAGCCACCGTGCCTGCATTTACATTTTGCAGACAAAAACTAACAGCCGCTGCTTTGATGAACATGGACAGGGCACAGCGCAATAAAAGGGCAGAAGAGAGAGGCCAAGTTAAGGCATTTCTGTTCCAATTACAGAAATAAGGTTTCTGGCATTTGCTGCAAAGTGTAGAAAACATACAAGATGCGGAAAATTTTTGAAATACTATCATCTTTTATTACAATGACTGACTAGGGCTGGACGGTCCGGGATCGAATCCCAGTGGGGACGAAATTTTTCTGTCCGTCCACACCGGCTCTGTGGCCCACCCAGCCTCCTGAACAATGCGTACCGAGTCTTTCCAGGCTCTGCACTCGGATACCACATCACCAACAGCCAATCCCGCTACATAACACCAACACGCCTCAAGTCAGCACAATACAGCCTACACAATAACGCACCAAGTAATCGCAAGCTCCTGAAGATGGATGTATTAACATCCGAAACACGTTGAGCAGTAAATTGACATAATAAAGCAACTGTCATCAAGTTGGTCTACCTTTATTCAAACAATTTAAATCATTTGTAAATTCGCAAATAAAGCACAATTTTACCCCAAATAACATATCTTTTTATATGTAGCATCTCTTTCGTGAGAAGCCCCAAAGTTTGGATGAGTTGAACAGAAGGCAGGAAATAACCAACAGGCATTAAGTCGGAGAACTTCTGCCATTCCATTGACTTTGACAAATGGAAGGGACACTCTCTTTTCGTTATCATTACCGCAATGGAAGTGACAGTGAAGAGCTAAATATGGCAGCAAAACTCCGCCGTATCCCGGGGCTTCGGGCAAGGAAACACAAGAAAGTGATATAAATGACACAAAAAGAATCGTCGGAAAAATTGGTAAAGTTCATAATTTATATAAGAAATCGTATCAGAATATATGGAGCATGTGACAAACGACGTTTTACCAATAAACCAGCAACAGGGTTACAGTCATTACAACAAAAAGCTTTCACACGTCGCCCATTTTCCGGTCAAGACAAGCAGATCAACGCGCTGGAACTCAATTAGGATACGCAGACTTTCGTTAGCTGCAACCATAATTCTATGTATCTTATTATATTAAAATTATCTGTCAACCCAAACTTTATTCTGACATTGTTTATTCCGCACAACGTATCATGTTCATCGCCATAAATACATCATAAATCAGATTATATTAATAATCAAGCACGATATAATGTAGGTAAAGGTAAAGGTAAAGCAGTCCGGTTATAGGCCTGGAGTGGCCCAGAGGGTTCCGGGAAGTTAAGGTTCCCAGATTTCAAGACAATCGGTACATAAAAGTTGTAAATTTGTCAGCCTTATGCAACGGCCGCCTTTACCCCCAGGAAATGCTCCTGGTACTCATTTCTGTTAGAGGCTGAGTCGACCCCAGGGTCTTAGTGCGATCGGAAGGATTTTATGTCCAGGAAGAATTCCAACGACACCAGCTGGGATCGAACCAACGACCTTCCGTTTTGTAGCACAGCGCCTTAACCACTGTGCTACCGCGGTCCCCACATAATATAGGGATGTCCGAAAATTTTGTAACAAATTTTATATCAAAAAATATTATCAATCACTTGTTTTACAATAAACAAAAACTATGTCGTATTATCTTACTTTACATAAACAATAGTTTAATTTTGTTTTAAAATAAATAGTTTTTATGCCACTCGCCGATGATGGCAGTATACATTCGAAATATGTAGCATATAATATCATATGTGCAGATGTTTTGTATGTGCAAGTAGTAGTTGTTTTATTTAGTAAAACAGACAAAAATATTATTTGTATTGTGCGTTACTATTATGCTAAAGTTTCGTGATATCATCAATTTCAAACACAGAATACTAAATTCTAATTTTATAAGTAAGGCAAACGCGTTGTGGTTTACATAATCAATATGTAAAGGTAAATCAGTCCCGTTACAGGCCTGGAGTGGCTCAGAGGTTTCCAGGAAGTTAAGATTCCCAGATTTCATGACAACGGCACTGGATGGTGGTCACGTTGTCAGCCCCACGCACCGGCCGCCTTTACCCCCAGAGTATACTCCTGGTGCTCATTTCTGTTAGAGGCTGAATTGACCCCAGGGCCATAGTAGGATCGGAAGGATTATGTCAATAAAAAATTCCAATGATACCATCTGGAATCGAACCAGCGACCTTCCGATTTGTAGCACAACACCTTAACCACTGTGTCACCGCGGTCACCATATAATTAATATATGTAGTGTAAAATTCCAAACAACACCCAAAGAAATATTATTATGTTTACTACTCAATATATAAAATATCACATCTGAATGTTATCTTAATAATACATTTTATATAGAATATGTAGAATTACCACGAATATTTTAACTGCTATTTGTAATACGAGATCTCGTACCTTTCCAAGCACCAACAACTGTTCATACAAACCACTCTCAAGACTAGCCTCCAGATGGTTCTCTATACGAGCCGAAACATGTAGCTAGAAATACAACTAATACTTCCAACAAGCTGACAGTTGTGTGTGACTGTATAATTTTATAATTTTGCACTACATATATTCGTGTAGGCATCACGAAGTGCTCTAATGAAGTATATAATGAACACACTAATATACTTACCTCAGTAATTAACCAACTTGATGCACAAAATTTGTTTTACAATAAGTTTATTTCATGCCTCTACATGTTTCGGGCACATGTGCTATCATCAGGAGGTCAAAATTGCAACACCTCCTGATGATGAGCACATTAGCTCGAAATATGGAGGCATGAAATAATCTTATTTTGAAACAAAAATTTTGTGAATCAAGTTGGTTAATTACTGAGATAAATATACTGAGATGCACGGTCAGCAAAACGTCAAAACACTAATATACGTCAGCACAACAAGTATTGGAGCAATAGGCTACATGTTTCGACCTGTTAACAGGTCGAAACATGTAGCCTATTGCTCCAATAAATATTTGTTGTGCCGACGTATATTAGTGTGTTCATTATATACTTTACACTACATATATTGATTCAATACACTATAAAGTCAGTCTAAATATAAGCTTTATTGCACATCAAATTGTTAAGCAGCTACACGTTTCGATCCTATACCCGGATCATCGTAAGGCGGGAATAAAAACAATAAGTAAAATGTAAAACGTGCGTATTATGTTGTAAAAATGTAAAACGTGCGTATTTTATGTAGAATTACAAATAATATTTTAACTGCTATTTGTAATACGAGATCTCGTAACACTCAAAGCACCAACAACTGTACATACAAACCAGTCTGAAGACTAGCCTGAAGATGGCTCTGTATATGGGCCGAAACATGTAGCTAGAAATACAAGTAATTCTTCTAGTAAATTGTGAGTTGTGTATGGCTATTTAATTTTACAATTTTACAGTACGTATCAAATTCACCATTTTTTGGTATGGAATTCGGTGCTCATGTTAAAGAAATCTGAAGCCCAATGGCAATTGTCTGACAGGAAATTTGTGTTATGTTTTCGTGATCTATTTTCTAACGCACCAGATATGTTACACTAGTAGCAAGACTGAAGAATTAATTTTAAAAAAAACTTTGGAACGAATTTTTTGTGGCCTTATCGAGGTATAAAAGATTTGTGTGTTTCAAGAAATTCTCTAATGAGATAAAACACAACACAAGCCGGATAAAATTTTTAAACATCGCTTTTTCGAATAAATTCCCGCTTCTGCATCGGTGCGATTCCACGTCAACTTGTACTCAACATGTTGTAACAGGTAGGCCCTGAGTCTAACAAATAACATTGTTTACTGACACTACAGATAGAATAATTAAAATAGTAATAAATATGGAACACTGAAGCCAGAATTTTAGGAATTAATCTCAACAAATACAGGGGTGCTTATAAGTCCTTAGCCCGACCAGGAAGGAAACAAGCTAATGTTTCTGTCAGAATGTTGTGAAATTCCTTCGGCGCCTTGCCTTGCAGGAAAAAAAAAACTTGATAAAAGCTCGCGTCTCGATGTTGTTGAAATCGTGAGCGTCTCTGACATGCTTCCGAGATTGTTTCCTTCCTGGTCGGGCTCAGGACTTGAAAGCACCCCGGTAAGTCTGTTCTCTAACATTCAGTTCAATCTCTTTCTCGCACAGGAACGCTCTAGTGGTTTGTCCCTTTAAATCGAAGGCACTGGCAGGGAGTAAGCTGTGACGTCAGAGGCTTCACGGGTCGCGTACTGCTAGTCGCTGCGGTTTCCCGTTACAATATGATTGTGAACACATTTTTTGGCTAATATAGCGTCATATCTTTTGTGTATTTTTTTTACAGATACCAACTTTGAAGCGACAGGTTAGGGAAAATTCCTGCTCGACAGAAATCAAAAACCGTGGAAGGACGGAGTATTTTTTTCGACGAGAAATTTCTGGCTAGTGAGAGGCGTGCGGGCTTCCTTTTGTTACAGTGTAGAATCCACCCGCGTCTTCGAAATATCCTGCCGCCGTTTTCATACCGCTTCTCTCCGACGTCAATAAAAGCTTCATGCACAAATCATAATTATGTAGATGCAGACTAATACTGAATTACACCTCGAAAGTCTGAAGCGCCCAATACACTCCCAGTTCAACCGAGTGATTTTATTGTATGACGTCATACCTGCCGGAAAAACTGAGTAAACTGCGCAGTTTTGACAGGCAATAGCACAGAACTCAGTACTCTTCTTTCCAGTCGTCTTTCACACGCACAACTGCGCAGTTCACTCAGGAAATCCCACAATTTCCTCAGTTTACCTGCCGACACCACGATGGCATCATTTCAAAACACACCCGTTTCTAGCAATTCATTCAGCGGATGAACATCGCATGATATATTCCTTTTCCAGTACCACTTCTTACTGCACATTTTAAGTTTTCTTTTCTTCCTTTCGGATAACATTATGGCCGATGTGGCTAGCAAACAGCAAACGACAGCCTTGTGTTTATCCACAATATTCACACGCACAAGAAGACACACAGAACTGACCCAAAAAAACTGACAAACCTAATGGGAAACCTGTGCCGTGCCAGAGAATATTCAGTTCAGTTTTTCGTACAGCTTTTTTAAACAGTTAAACTGCACAGTTTAACTTACATTTTATGGGGGTCCTTATGAAAACCACGAGCTTCTTCTTTACAGTCGATCTGCTCGGACATGGTTTACATAGTTTTGGGAAATATTATGATTCCGTTGTGCAGAATGTTGCTTCAGTCCGACAATGCTGCACACACCCCCCCCCCCC
>Ga0136643_10008249_pt1 | contig 15196 bp, 5 predicted proteins | sample TergutLab28metaG_FD_96883 | JGI IMG/M metagenome (GOLD analysis project Ga0136643, IMG submission 96883) | Labiotermes labralis P1 segment gut microbial communities from Petit-Saut dam, French Guiana - Lab288 P1 (version 3) (version 3) | ecosystem: Host-associated > Arthropoda: Insects >... | reverse complement strand
TTTTTGTTTTCTTTTTTTTTGGGCCGAAGGAAGTGAAGCTGTTTTTCAACCCCCGGTATCGACAGCAGTTACTTGTGGGGGCCCCCCCCCCCCTCCCCCCCCCCCCCATTTGCCGCAACACTTCGTCTCCCGTGTCAGCCACAGTAATCTGGGATGTAGGAAGAAGGACGTAAGGCAGCATCTAGCTAATGACGCGTCACAGGGAATGTTCCAGGACGATAGGAGTAAGAACCTCTCTAGAAAAGGAAACTCACTTAGAGAATGTCTTTTCCCACCCTCTCTGCAGAGCGTCTCGTCCCGAAATTTCGAATCCATTCCCATCAGCACCTTAACATTCATTTGCACAGATACAGAACAAACTCAGCTGCTGACGCATGAGGTTTCCTAGCGCAACTCCTATAAAATCTGTTCTTCTCAGCTTTAGATAATTAATCCTTCAATTTTACTACTACTGTGGATTTCATCTTGTTTTAGGTGTTCAGGCACAGTTTTACTTAATTACAGAACCTGTTTAGATTCAGTTCGTCGAGTGTAACTTCAAGTTTTCATATTATCGCCATGTGTACACCCGTTAAATTGCAGGTAATATGAGCTCCCCTCAGTGCGTACTGTCCTTTTCGCCCCAGAAATGACACGCCTATTCAAAACAGTGGGGCACGCGGTGGCGCAGTTGGTTGAGTTAATGCGCTACAAGGCGGAAGTTCGCGGGTTCGATTCCCGACTGTGCTACTGGAAGTTTTCATTGACATAATCCTTCCGGCCGCACTGTGACCCTGGCGTCGACTCAGCCTCGAACAGAAATGAGTACCAGGAATATTTCCTGGAGGGTAAAGGCGGCCGGTGCGTAGGGCTAACAACCTTACCACATTAATATGCCGACTGTCTTGAAATCTGGGAGCCTCATCTCCCTGGAACCCTCAGGGCCTGTCTAGGCCTGTAACGGGATTGCTTTACTTTTTTTTTACCTTTTACTCAAAATAGTTTCTTAATCTTTGCTGCAACATCGAAAGTTAAAGACAATAAATGTGGGCCGCCATATCGCTATGTGACATTCTACAATACTTCGAAAAACTTTTTAAACTTTCCAAAATAACACGATGCACCTTTTTAGTACGCTAAAATAACTGTCGCTAGCGTCATCTGAGGCCCACAGTTCGAACTTCGTCATGTTGCTATTACTGATTTCAGTACAATAAGCCATTTAGCATCCGAAGGCTTCCAAACGGCACAGGGTTTATATCAGTTTTTGGGAAAATAAACTAAATTCATCAAAATTAAGATGGGATACACATACATAGTTGTGAAGCGTGGTACATTTCTTTGCCGAAAGCAATCTCCACTGCACCCAATAAGAAAGCACTCAGAAATAAAATGATCTTTTTCTCTAGAACTTCGCTGACAATGCAGGCTTGGATGCCAATATTTGTCTAATATTCTGCGAAGACTGTACATCAGCTTTGAGTAGAGGCTGTGGAAATACTGGAGAGGATCAAAGGACGTGCTCTCTTGAGCTGCACTAACTAAAGTTGCATAATTACTTCCTCTCGAAGTGGACTTCAAAAGACCCTGTGAACACCTATGTAGAAACGAATTGGCAGTGCGTACATCCTGCATCCTCACGAAACTCTGGTGCTGCCTCAAATGCTACGAACCTGACCGCTCCTCTGTCTCACACACATTCTGCGTGAAACATCTACGTTGGGGGTTATTGCTTCACTGTAAAATGTCTATTGTATTTCAACTACAAGATGCCTGTTTTATAAAGGCGTACTTAGTTTTGGCCAGTAAGAGTAACCTAGCGTTCTAAGGCTTGTACTGCATTCTGACACTTCAAATCTGGGAACGTAGTTTCGAAACCCTTTTAAGGTGAAAGTATGTGTCCCCTTTTCAGTGTTTGCGTTATACTGTCTACGTTGAAGACTTTGTGACGGATCCATCACAAGTCCAAAGGGTCCAACGAAATACCTACAAAACAAGACTCTGGAACTACAAGTACAAGAGGCCAGTATGGCCTGCAGCGAGACGGATAGACATAAAGGCAAGCGAGCAGGCAGGCAGATAAACAGACATACACAGAGACAGACAGAAAGACGGACAGACTGACAGACACGCAGAGACAGACAGAGAGAGAGAGAGAGAGATGGTTATAGCAGTCAGGCAGGAATACTAAATGTGAAAAATAATAACTTTACGATGGGTCTTAGAGAGACAGGATATTGGGATGAAAGTGGCTCACAATAGTGTCATTTCAGGGACTTTGATATTAGCAGTACTCACACTTCTACTGCATGAAAATTTGTTACTAAGACACAGACACAGTAAAGCAGGAGGAGGACTAACACAACATCTGAACCCATCACAAACATGTAACGACACGCTACTACAACACCATCATACCAACAAGAGATATAAGTAACTTTAGCATGAACTAATAGCTCCCTGAAGATGGTTTAAATGTAAACCGAAACATGGCGGAGATTTTAACTATTTTAACAAATTAAAGTTTTATAGTGTCATTTGAAAAAGTGTGCATGTGTTGGTGATTATTGTGAATTGTTACTAAGCCTTAGTACTTTATCATGATAATTGTGTTGAAAAACACAAATAATACTATTTCTTAGTTCCCAATTTTTGTTAGGTTTTCAACTGCATTTACATACTGGCGTACTCTGCTACAGTGGCAGTGTTACGCCACGCACTAGGAAAAGAAGAAGCCACAATGTCCTGCTAGTTACTACGCTTGTAACACAGACTCGGCCTTTTGCTACACAACCACCATTTGTCGATTTCACTACGTTTGTCAAATAGGCCATTACTAACTACAACTCTGATATAAGAAAACTGAGTATCAGGGTCAAGTCGGGAGGACTCCTGTGGGTTGAAATCACAGTTCAGTGGCCAGATATTTTCAGTTTCTTTGTGGCGTTTTTCACTATTCTGCATGGTTGTTATTATATCGTCGTTGTTAGGCTGGGACTTCGGTCTTATAATTTTTATAATAAATCATATTTAAATTTATTTTCATTTATTTAGCTATTCCTAAAATATTTAAGCTGGGCTATTTGTAATTCGTATTTACATAAAGTCGTTTTAGTAAAAATTCAGGTCATTTGGAGACTGTTCCTCAAATTATACCACGATTGCTTCCACCACATACTTTAAAATTGCTATTCTTTAATCATCCAACAATTCCAAGTGAAATACTTCTAGCAGCGTTGTAAATAAATTATAAGCAAAGGGAGTTGCTAAGAATGTAATTACTGTTCCCATAGAGTCATGAACAACATATATATGTACACTATTACTGGCTACGAAATCAAAAGAATATTAGGAAAAATATATCAAAAACTCCATGTAAATATCTCTTGTCTGATTTAATGAAACTAATCATTTTTAGGCGCGTTGGCATAGTCGTGGAAAGCACTTATTGGCTTCGTTATGTCTGTTCGTCCGGCCGGCAGTATGTATCAGCGCGGCTCCACGCTGGACGAACTCGTCACTTTTGATACTCGGTCTTTTATCAGAAAATGTCCAAAGACTCCAAATTTTATTAAAATAGGACAAAAATATAGACCAATTTTCAAGAAGAACTCAGAACGTTTCATTGTTGCATTCGACATAAATTCGCTATAAAAACATTTTCGTGCAAAAATTCAGTATTTTCTTACTTCTGATAAGAAGATATAGCTCAACAACATTTGCAGACCGAATTACAGCGTTTCCTTTCAACAGGGGTTAAGCGACAGCGCCAAAATATTACGTTATACGTACATTGCCTGTAATTACAATTGCAACATGTCGATTCAATTAATATATATGTATTAAACTGATATAAAGCTACACATGTTTCTTACAGACAGGGCTCTGAAACAGAATATACCAAGAGGTCCGAACAAGAACTGTGTAACTAAGTACAAGAATGGCATTCTCAATGCACAAACAATAAGCAGTTGCAGAAGATTAATAATTAAGCAAAGCAGTTAGGTTACCTCTAAAGTGTCATAATCAAGCATGCAACTGAATGCGGAAGAACGTTGACAAATATGTTTCCTGTAACGTTTTATTACATCACTAAGAGACACTCATGTCAGAACACAGATTGCCGGATCATAACAATGACCGCGATGCGGGTGGTTTGGCAAAAACAGAGTGCAATCAAACCCATTACAGTACGTGCAATGTGCAACATGAATGAGACGTCTTACCTGCGGCGGAACAGCCGCTACGCCCATAGCGGCTGCGGCAGACGTCGTGGGATTTCCCGTTCTGCGGTCTGCAAATTGTTTTGTTGGTGACGGAGAAAAGGTGGCAGCAGCTTCGCTGGCGGCACGGGTAGGGACGGTGTCAGACCTGGACTCCTGCTCCTCTCAAAACTTGGGGGTCCTGTAGACGCCGCTGAGTACACATTCAGTGGCGACCTTTGATGATGTTGTCGGCTCGAACCGCGATTAGAATTACATGAGTGTTTCTTTACGTCCGGCATGGCGAATTTCAGTTTCTGCCAAAAAAGCCTGTCTCCCCATTCTATACACGTGTTTGTCTTTAGGTACAGCCTCAGATCCGGGTCAAGGTCTCTCTGTGGTATCTCCCCCAACACGACAATAACTAATCGCCTACGTCGGTCTTTCAGTACCTCGTGCAATGCAGATTTAAACTCGAAACGACACCACTCAGAGTGTAGGAAATTTTTGGACAGCACCACTATGGTTCTTCGAGATGATTCTACCGCTTCGACTATAGTATCAGCTACATAAGCACTCATGTTAAAATCACGATAATGGAGGCAGAGACGGTAGGTGGGGTTTCCTTGTTCGAGACCCGGTGCTAATACCTGGCTTACAAAAGCATCATCCTTCACGCTGTAGCTGATGTAAGCATCGAACAGTCTGTCTCGATCCTGCTCCTCTTCGAAGGCTGTGGTTTTGTAGCACATGCGGAGCCCACACCGAGAATACACCCAGACACGAAGTTCCCGTCGGTAGTAGAACGCCCCACAAACCAACCCAGCAGAGGCTAGGAACACACATAATGTCACCAAGAGCAAAGGTAGGTAATCGTTTATAATCTTACTCTCAACTATAGCAGTAGAACCGCCAGTAAACGCAGCGCAGGACGTGGAGTTAAAGTCTGCAAGAGGCGGACCAACGACATTTGTCACGTTGTTAAACATGCACACGATTTTATTCGCATCTACGACCTTAACAAAGTTGCCTTGTAACCAGATACGGAAACGGTGCAGATACTGACAATCGCACGACCACTGATTTTCGCCGAGACCTATTTCTACGAGATACGGGTTCAAGGTGAACTGCCAAACTGGGAAGGTGGACAGGCGATTTCCGTCAATGCGCAAGACTTCAAGGTGCTCCAGATGAGTGAATGTTCTGTTGTCTATGGTGTAGATTAGGTTACTTTGCAGATATAATTCGCGAAGACTAGACAGACTCTCAAGTTCGAAGCCCCTTAGCTCTCTTATGCGATTATTCTCCAGATGCAACACCGTTAAACGCTTCAGTCCACTAAAGGTGTAGTTATAAATAGCTGCTATGTTGGAGTTGTTTGCGTACAAAACATTCAGATTTTTGCGACCAATAAAGGAATGACTGGAGAGTTCGCCAAAGTTGTTTCCGTCCAAGTACACCTCAGTAGCGTCCATCGGAATGCTACTCGGCATTTCTGTATATTCCACCCCCGAGCACTCAACGATGTTAGCAGACCACGACTGATCGTGATAGCAGGTGCAGTTGTTGGGGCAAGTCATCTCACAGTCGCAAGCATCGAACTCACAGCAGTGACACAAGGCGAAACAGTGAGTCTTATAGGTACACAAGAACTGGGATGACTCAGCTTCCATCAGAGATATGTAAGTACGGTAGCGGTTGTACATAAGCTTGCAGTAGATACTTTCCAGGTCCATGACACGTGGATGCTGGCGAAGATGGCCCAGTTTATTGATCCGCTGTAACCACTCCATAGTACAGTCACACTGGAACGGGTTCCCGCCAATATAGAAGTTTGGTAATGGGCGATCCTTGTCAACAACAGTCAATCTCAGGGCATTAAGATCCATACTCACTATTTGATTTGCATACAAGTCCACGCGCGTGAGGTTTGTTTTCTTCAAAAACGTGTGCTGTTCCACTGTACTGATAAGGTTATCGTTCAGAAACAAGAGCTCGACGCTGTTAGGAATCGAAATGGCTGTCACACGTGTCAACTTGTTGAAACTCGCGTCAAGTGTTTGAATTCGGAGTTCCGATTCCAACTCGTAGTGATTCCCTAGCTCTTTTATATAGTTTTTGTGCAAATCTAACCACTGTACACTTGGTGGTAACATTGCATAGTCAAACCATTCTATCTGGTTATCAGAGATGTTAAGCCACAACAAACTTGATATGTCAACAAGCAAACCAGAGATATCTGTCAAAAAATTAGCGTCCAGTCGAATAGCCTGCAGATCTGTATTTGCAACAAACGCGCCTTGTTCAACAGTCTTTATCCGATTGCGAGCTAAATTTAATATCTGAAGGGATGGGAGGTCATCAAATACAGATTTCGTTATATTAGTTATTTGATTCCCTATAAGACGCAGTCCATACAAATTAGTCATGCCCTTAAAGCCCGGATCGGACAAATTGCTAATTGCATTCTCACCCAAATCCACTGTTCTTAGCAAACGCATATCTTGCAGAGCCAATGGAACGGAAGTCAAAGCATTTCCATTCAGGTTCAGGTCCTGTAGACTGCTGCAATTCCTAAAAGCGTCTGGATGGACACTTTCCACCAAGTTATTGTCTAGAGAGAGGAGACTCAATACGTACAAACCATTAAGAGAGTACGCGTCTAAGTAGCTAATTTTGTTGTAAGACAAGAGAAGCGTGTGCAGATTATTCATCGGAGCAAATGTTTCCGCCGGGATGGTTTCGATCTGGTTATGTTGGAGATTCAGGATCTGAAGTGTATACAGGTCACGGAAAAATGTTGGGTCCAGTTTTGAGATTTTGTTATAAGACAGATTGAGTTGAACAAGGCGGATGAGACCTGAGAATGTACCACTGTTAATCCACGCGCTTGTCAGTTGGTTTCGGGAAAGATCTAATGATAAGAGGTGACCTAAATTTGCGAACAGCCCCGGTGCTAGAACGCTAATAGAATTATTCTGCAAATATATTTCGTTTATGACGGAGGCCGAGTCGGCGAATAGCTCTTGCGGCAGAGCAACTACTTTGTTGTTAGACAAGTCAAACACGTGCAGAGTCTTCAGTCCTCCCAGTGCGCGATCTGCCACCATAGATATCTCATTGTCATGCAGATATAGCTCCCGCAGTCTGCGCAGAGTGCTGAATCCGTTGGTGGGAATCAGAACAAAATGGTTCCATGAAGCGTCCAGCACCTGGATGTTTAAACTGCACGGCGAGTCGGCCGGAGATGACACGCCGGGGGGAACGGCGCCTTCATCTTCCTGCGTACTGACGAGAGGCTGCGGCGGTGGGGGTATTTTCTCACGGAAACCTATCTCACTGATATCCTGTAGTCGGTTGCGACTGATGTTTAAATTCACTAGGTTCGTCAGAGCACAAAAGATGTTTTCAGGGAAAGACCAAATGTTATTATAGCTCAGATCGAGTCTCTCCAGTTGCCGCACTGGAGAAAAACTCTCAGGAGACAGCTCCAAATTCATGGCCGGCCAGTCCGTGTTCCACGTACGCACCGTCAGGTTTCTGAGATCTCGCAATCCGGTTAGGGTTCCGCCGGGCCATCGCCCTAGTTTACAGTGATCCAGTATCAGTTCACGGAGTCTTGTCAAGTGAACAAAACTTCGATCGTCCAGTGAACTCCGAGACAGTAACATGTTATTACATTCTATTCGCAGTGAGGTCGTGTGTTCAGATGGGATCACACTGAAGTTCGTTGTGTCAAACTCACTGTTGATAGTGCGGAGTTTGCAAGTCAGAGCCACTTCTTCTCCGCCAGAACTGGAAGTCTCTCGGATCCACCACTGACAATCATCCGGTGCTTCATAACGGAGCGGCAACGAAGCTGGAGTCTGCTGCTCCGAGGCGCACCGTGCGCTGTGGCATAGCATGACACAAAGTAGCAGCCTCACGGCTCGAGTTAAGATCGGCTGTCCCATATTCTTGTCCAAAGAGATAAACGAATTGGGTCAAGATAAAATGTACCCAAGAATCATAACTGTATTGAGATCACACAACTATTGGTACTAGTGCACTGCCAAAGTGACAACTCTCACTCATTACACACGATTTCAAAATTCCGTTTATATGTTCAATATAGCTTCAGAGAAACCTCTCATTATTACATAATCGCCTAAATAGTCGTGGTGAAATGCTGGAGCACAACCGGCATGGGCGACGTCTAGCGTCGCTCTGACACGAGCCGTCAACTAACCACCCTTCATATACCACCCACCACTACCCCCACCAAAGATATGATGACCATCAGCACCAACACAACACACTCGGAATAAAAAAAATGCGACCCGTGAAACGCGCGATAGATCCAGTAGCTCCGGTAACTGCAGTAATCGCTCAGGCATGCAGCAGCCGCACATCCACTGCGCACCACAGTCGGACCGCAACTGGCGACCCTTCCCAGCAAGCCTGGCGTGTCGACCATCCAACTCGCAGCATGGGACCCGCCCGACTAGAGACGACTGCAGCCGAAACCAGACTCGGGCGAACGAACCACCACCAACCCCCGCCACCAGCATCTGAACAGACTCATTTTGGGTTCTGGCCCAATGAGCTCCCTGTAAGTAAAATACATTGAGATTTAATTGGTGAACTGTGAAGCAGGCAGAGCGAAACTGTCTAATCTATAACAGAATACTCTAAAAATTCTAAGTGTTCGTTCACGCAAACAAAAACGGAAAGCTGTATTGCAGTGGAGTTTGTTCTACATATTTGTTATATGCTGTTCCTCTTATTTCCCCGACTTCCACATTTTTTTTCATTGCAGACCCATATAAGCAGAATTGTTCCAGATTATAATCACAAAACAGAGTCATAATTATTTGTTCCATTACATTTCTTGTATTTCCATAAATTTGTGTTTCTCATGTATGTGTTACACATTGATTTTTGAATTTCTATTCGAAGTTTTACGCCTGTGGTAATGATTGATTTATTTTCGTATAAAAATTGTACAAAGTCCATTATCTGAGGTGTAGTTACCAAAGGACTACGGAACGTTTCGGATGTTGGATATTCTTCCGTCTTCATGACTTTTTTGTAATTTTACTGATATATTCAATATTAATTTCAAGGATTTTACACCACGTATTCCTTTAGACAGCGCGCAGATTTAATTTCGAACTGCATGTAAATTATGGGTTTGGCTACAATTAACAGGTTAATAAGAAAATCGACTTCTTTCACATCTTTTAATTTACGCCACCCAATTAAGAATTTAATCGAAATCCTTTCAAGTGAAAGGTATCCCATTGCATGCCTGCACAGACCTTAGGTTTACAGGAGGCTGAGACTTTCAGGATTTCTAGACAATTGGTACATGAAAGTGACAAGCTTTGACAGCCTTACGCACCGGTCGCCTTCACCCCTCAGTATACACCTGGTACTCATTTCCGTTCAAGGCTGAGTCGACAGCAGAGCCAAGGTGCGGTCAGAAGGATTAAGTAATTGAAAAATCCTAGAATCCCATCCGTATGGAACCCGCGACCTCCCGGCTGGTAGCAAAGTGCCTCAAAAAACTGCGCCACAGGGTAATCCAAATCCTTTCAAGCGATTAGAAAATTAAAATTTGGCCAGGCAGATAATCGTTCCGTCCACCTTATGCCTTCATTACACGCGCGTTGTGTAGATACAATATAAAATGTCTAATGGTTAAGTAAGAAAGAATGTTAAAACCCTCCATTCCACGGTGTTTAATAATGACTGCATTGTTGGTTCGATACAAATAGTGGTCGATACGTCGGAACAAGAAACCGCCTCCTTGTATTACAAGAAGCAAGGAGAACTAAATAACTGGTAACTAACAAGCAGAGAAGCGTAGCTTGTCAAACGCATGGAGACGAATACAGAATACTGAAACCTAAAATATGTCACAAGCTTATAGAAAGTCTCTCGCATTACAGTAATTATGTTGGGTGGTATAACAAAGTGTATTTTGTTGTGGGAAAAGGAAGACATCGCCTTGTATGTTTTGCCAGCTTCACATTAATCCCCTGTCTTATATTCCTACAGACCTTCAAGGAAACGAACCTCCTTTCATACGACAGATTCCAATCCAGTTTTCCTTGTTTTGTAAATTATTCTTTTACGTTTCATTTAAAATGTCTATATCAGCGTATAATATTAAAATAATAGGTAAATAATGCAATATGTAGCATGTTAAAGCAAACGTCTGTGCTCTAATTATTGGCAATGAAGCGGTACTCGTTCAGAGATTAAAAAAAAATGAAAACCCTCAGCGAGCGCCGGCCCAGATTCGAATAGCTGATCTGTCGAATAAAAGTCAAAAGAGCTGTGGTTTGGGCAATCTTGTACCTTCTGTGCAATGCACATCATGTACTTCATAAATACCTAATGCGAAATTTTAATAACAACTACATTTATGTGACAACATTGTTCAAAATGTATTATATACATTTGCCATAAATTCACTGTCCTCTTACTTTATTTTCAGTTGCGCTGAATAGGGGTTTGCGGGTGATAAAACTTAAATGTCATAAGAAGAAGTAGTAAGTTACTTTCAGATAAGATACCGGCATTCACCAGGGGACAAGCTCATGGGAGGGAAACAACTGGTACTAGATATTTATCTCAGTATTTAACCAACTTGATGCACAAAATTTGTTTCATATTAAGTTTTATTTCATGCCTCTACATGTTTCGAGCACATGTGCTCGAAACATGTACAGGCATGAAATAAAACTTACTGTGAAACAAATTTTGTGCATCAAGTTTGTTAAATACTGAGATGCACGGTCAACAAAACGACAAAATTTGGTACTAGATAGTATCTTCCACCATCGAGATTAGAACCCAGGACCTCCAGCATACGAAGCAGTTGTTACAACATTTCGACGTTTAGTACAAGGATTACACAGTTAGAGGTCATTACTCGTATAAATAGCCGTGATATGGAATCCTCCTCTACTTGATCGATTCCGAATAAAATTATGGGGAACTAGTAACTTTCTGCTTTGCCAGTCTACTTTGCTGCACGGCATGAAGTTCGGAGTGGTTGAAGTAGCCAGGTTGTATTCTTCAGATAACCATGAGCACTGGTGTTAGGTTAGAAGCAACAAGAGTTTATATAAAAAAATATAAGCCGAGTTAAAACTGGTAGGCTTACTCTGATTCAAATTTCACATACCTATTCCCTGTTTTTAAAAAATAAAATTTATTTATATATTTATTTGCGCGCGTTCAGGCTTCCGCCGAGGTGTATATGAGATCTGTGCTCTTTTGGGGTTCCACGCTGCCTAAAATTCCAAAAGAGCGCAGATCCGAGGTTTATTTTATTTGCATTTTTTGTACCCAAATTCAAATTACATTTACATAATTTTGGGTAACGGGAGAGTAATAAGCAACGAATTCCAAACGATGTGGAAAGAAGCGATCGAGGCCTATTTTAAAACACTGTTTTGAAATTTTCCTGGATAGACCTACGAAAGAATGGAAATTTTACCTCCATATTTTGTGTTCATTTCGTAACTTTTTCTTCAAGGAACGCATAATCAACTGTTTAAGCAATCGCATCCTTATCTAAACGTTTTTGTTTCAATTGTCACACAATTATAACAATAATAATCGTATCTGTCTGACTCGCAACTCCATATTTAAACCGAAAACTACTTTGAAGCTTGGGATTCATCCAGTCACTCGACGCCTTACAAATCGCCCCTTCCCGCTGTGATTTCAGTCAGACCTAACGTAATAATATTCCTTATGACTGCTCCACACAAAACAGTAGCAGAGTCACTGTGGAAGCAGCAGGCAATGGCATTCAATTATTACCAAGCGTGCTGAAGTTGGATTCAAAATTGGCTCCGGCTGCAGCACTGCCTCCCCATCAGCGCCTTTAGAATGGAACCCGTACACTGTATTTTGTGATTAATTATTATGAGTTTTTGTATGAGTCTTGTGAATTCTGGTGCCTTCTTTTACTGCAAAGATGCCGCTTTTCAATGGCTATACAACTTTCTGAAGCGTAACAAATGGAATATACAAGAATATTATTCGGAATGGAGAAGTCATCTTTTCTCGTTTTTCTGCCTCCAGTTGTCAGTGTTTGTAATTCGTTATGATGCAGCGGTAGCCTTTCTTTGCTCAGAAGAGAGACACTGGATTCAATCGCCAGAATCCCACAGTCTTCGTAAAAAGAAAGCATCTAGGTCTTTCTTGCCACATTCTATATTCTCGGACAGCAGTTCTATATAAGGTGCAGACACATGTTTAGTGTTATTTCCTTAATTTATGACAGAACAAAGACTCGGTATACTTCAATGTCCATGTACATGTTGGTCCCGTGTGTTTAACAATTGGCATATCTTTGTAAAAGGAATTTCCAAAATTATTTCATTCCTAATTTTATATTCTTAAATTACTCCCTTCAACAGTGTGGTGCTAGTAGTTTGTTATATAATCAAAGCTTCATTCAGAAGGTTGTTATATATATACATACATATATGTGTGTGTGTTCGTTCTTTGTTAATTGTGAAATTGTTCTATGTATTGTTTGTGTGTAAATGTGTACTGTACTACTGCCACGGGGTGTCAATTCAACTGCAGTTAACAAATATATATATATATATATCTGTTGTGTACAAATCAATGCAGGGAGATATTTGTCAGAATATCTTATTAAATATACATGGCACTTGAAACTGGTATGTTAAAAAATTAACGTCCAGTTCATATCTGATCATTTGTGACATGATAAAACCCATCTGTGGGAATTTCAAAATATTGATATTTGAAATGTGGGGTTATATTAAAGTGGACAGAACCTATCCTAATATTTCATATCGGAAATTAGCTGCATTTATTAACACAGAGACAGTAGGTCACTTCAAATTTTGAAGGATTGAGGTCGTTAAAGTTTCAAACATTCTGGGATATTTATCCGTGAGGATTGGTAATTAGAGATATTTCGGAGAGATATTTACCAGTCGAAACTGTGCCACTCGTCAGAAGACGTGATTTATTAATGACAAGGACAGTAGGCCTTATATATGGACAAAGAATATTAAACAACAGAATTTATCAGCGGAATATTCTGCCATAAAACCCGGTATCATATTTCCATGTGATGTTAGCATCAAATTTGGTAAGAGTATTTGTGCATAGAACATCCTGTTGACTGGTAATATTGTTACAGACGTCTCGGACGGGGTTAGTGTCTCCATCTTCAGCGCTGTTGGCTAGCCAGAAGATGAGACAATGAACTTCTCCCAAACGTCTGTAATAAATTATCAGCCAACACGCGTCATATCTCAGCATACAGTAACTTACATCAAGAAGGCTTCAAAAAACCTTAAAGCACCTTGCATCAGGTTTGTTTCTGTTCTAATGCTTGCAAATCCTGTTGTGTATTATTGGCATCTGAAGTCTGATTCGGAGTTCAGAGCTCGGCTGCTCTGAATTTGATATAAGCCGTTTGCTCAGTCACTGCAAAAAATACCAGGGTATGTACCTTAAAAGTTTGCAGCCTGGCGGTTGCTTTACGTACTACCAGGTTTAACATCCACTGTCCTGCATGATGCTCACACTGCATTATTTGTATTGTACGGGTTGTTGTACAGTTAATGGATATTATTGCTGTGTGGTTGATATCCCCCCCCCCCTTTCTGCGGGATTGTGGTGTATGCAAGGCATAAGCTTATTTCATCGTGCGTAGACCTCGCCTTTCTGTAACTCATAATATTTGTTTACACTTTTCTTAGTAAACAGACCAGGCATGGTAGGAATATAGTTCTCTTCTATTTCTTTTGTTTATAAGTGGACGCGCTAAATGTTTATCGCGCGAGCAGTGTGAGGGTTGACATATTTAACAGTAGCTGTCTTGTGATCCAGTTGCAGTCTTCAGAATTATCTCGGTGACCAGCAGCTTTGAATGAAGATGGACCACCAGTATTAATGTTAATGAAGGGTTCCAAGATCCCGAGAGTTGAACTCAATACAGTACACTTGTAACAGCATTATTCACTGTCTAGGCACAATAAACTCCAGTACACTGGACGTGGGGATTATTGCCAATGCGTGAGGCCTGCCCAACTCCCCGTCTTAACTGAGATTCGAGCTCCGTCCCTCCTGGAACAACATCCACGAAACGTACCCCACCGGAACCGCGCAGGATACAGCAGGGTCTTAGACCAAACATTTACCTTGCGCAATTGTAACCGACTGAACACAAAAGGTGTTATGATTTTCTCAAAAACGCTTCTATAAAACTTTTCTCATTAAAAGAGGAATTGATCGAGGTATTATCATTCATTTTTCATTGGTCTTCATGTAGAGTATCCTCTATTCTTATCAGTTGTTAATGAAACTTGAACAATTTTCGACAGATTTTCGAACAATCAAATTAAAAATTTCATGAAAATCCGTCTACCGGGAGCTGAGTACTTCCATGTGGACAGAGGGACAGGCAGACGGACGGACATACATGGCAAAGTTAATAATCGATTTTTCGCATATTAGCGAAAGGGCCTAACAAAGACTATCATTTTCCATTCAGCCTAACCGGTGCAGACGAAAAGTACAACTGCAGAGGTGCAGTTAAATGATCCAAGAATCATCCGCAATAAACACTAAACCTATTCCTTCTATGTCTTTCGCAGTTTCTAATACTATTCCTTTTTTTCAGTTTACTCTATGTCCCATAGCAGTGAATCAGTTAACAAAACACCATTACATAAAAAACAAAAACAATAGACGATGAAACCAACGGGATTGAGGAAAGACATTATTGCTTACTTACTCCATGGTGCAGAGTCCTTCTTGAGAAGCTAACTGGTTTGCAGCTAGTCAAGAAATTCCCCGCATTTCATGGAACCCGAAGGTTCATTACCGCACTCACAAGCCTACGCCACCCGTCTCTATCCTGGGCCAGCCCAATCCAGTCCATATACCCACATCCCACCTCCTGGAGATCCATCCTAATATTATCCACCCATCTACGCCTAGGTCTCCCCAGTGGTCACTTTCCC
>Ga0136643_10008247_pt1 | contig 15198 bp, 8 predicted proteins | sample TergutLab28metaG_FD_96883 | JGI IMG/M metagenome (GOLD analysis project Ga0136643, IMG submission 96883) | Labiotermes labralis P1 segment gut microbial communities from Petit-Saut dam, French Guiana - Lab288 P1 (version 3) (version 3) | ecosystem: Host-associated > Arthropoda: Insects >... | reverse complement strand
TTAAAACGTCAGTCACAAAGCAACTGAAATGAGGAGGAGCTCCGTCTTGCATAAAAATAACCCTACTTACAATTTCTTGTTCGAAGGTTTCAATCTGTGGAAACACGTACTGTTCGAGTAAATCGAGATAGACAACCTCGTCCATCTTTTTCGATTACCCTGTATTACGTTTCTAGCACATCGTGATGCCTCCGATCAAATAAGACAACTTCTTGTTTCGGCTACGTATCCATGGCTGTTTAACTTACCCGCGACATGTAGCTACTTAATATTCGCTGTAACAAAAGTTGTGTCGACGGGGTAAGTTCTTATTATTGAAGTTTATGTATTAACACGCTGAAGCAACAAAGAACATTTGAACAACGGCGGGGAGTGACCAGTTTAAACATTACAGCACTTATATTGTACTGAACGGACTGCATGTTCATTACAAAGACCAGCCGCTTGGTGCAGTGTAGAAACAAACTTTGTTTAATGGAACTTAGTGGATTCTGAAGCCTTTTCTCCCCGCATGTAAGGCGGTCGGAGCTTGAAGATGACCACTCGCCCCGTCTAATGCCGGGGTTAAGATCACTGACACTCTGCTTCCATTAATTGTTATGCCTAAATGGCTTCCTCAAAGCACATTTATCTCTACTTTTTATTGTGAGAATCGCAATGAACACTTAATACTCTCCTCGGTTAAGACGTAAGTTCATTGAATGTTAAAGCGGTAGGGTACGTCTAGTACGTCTAGTAATCGCTGAGCTTTAAAGGATTACAACTTGAACAACAAGCGATCTACTGTTTCTGTAAACGTTTTATTAACGTTCTCAAGCGTGCTTGGGGAAAAAAGCATGGATTCCTCTCAGGATGGATACGTGCTAGCAAACACGCGTTAATTCCAGATCAAATCCTCTTCGTGTTCGAAGTTCAGACCCAAGACAGTATTTATGGTGGTTCATGTACCGTATGTTTTGCGTGAATTAAAGGACGCGTGCTCCATGTAATGCTGAAGGATAAAATGGGGTAAATATTGCTAGTTACTGTGATGGCTCTCTGTGACAGGTAAGCGGGCGTGTGGGTTGTGAGGTGGGCGGTTAATTAAGTGTATGGCTAATATTGCTATGTAGGTGCGAAATCAGTCAAGTTCCATGCAGTCACAACTAGGAACTGGACATCTTAAGCGGTTTGGAAGTCATCATTTATGTCAGTTGTTTTATTTATTTTTCTGGTTAGAAAATAACATTCTTCCGAAAGGGTTACAGGGCTTTCCCCCGGTTTTTAGAGCGCTTTCGCGTAGACGCGAAAAACGCCTATTAACATTAGCATGTCCGACCGTCCGTCCGCATGTATCAGCCCGGCTCTTACTGGACGGATTTTCGTGACACTTGAATTTTTGGATTCTTGTGAGACTATGTCGATAAAATCAAAGTTTCTTTAAAATCTGTCAGGAATGTCGGGCACTTGACATGAAAACATATGTTCCTTAGACGTTTTTTACAGCTGGAATATTAATACAACGGATTGTTGCGTTTCTGTGGCAAAGCTTTCAATATTTATTGAGCTGTTCACAGTGACATATATACCTCAATAGAACAAGTGGAGGCATTTTTGCGCTTCGACGGCAACAGTCGTTACGCAAACGGGCCATGATGTTACTCAGTCCTTACATTGCCCATCTTGTAAAATGTGTAATGACGCTGTAAATTTCTAAAATAGTATAGCCTCGGTGACAGTTGAGTGAGTGAATAAGTGAGTGAGTGAGTGAGTGTAGGGCGTTGGTGGAATGATAATGACAGGGGACACTGAAGTGCTCGGAGTAGAAAATGTACCTGAACCGTAAATCCCACGTGGACTGGCCCGGGACTGCATCCAGGCCTCCGTGGTGAGAGGCCGGTGACTGTTCGTCTGAGCACGGCCGTCGTGGCTCCTTCCTGGAGGCAGGAACTGGAGAGGAGATAACCTCCGAAGTGCTTTACTTGGTGCGGTATGTGCGGTTCTTAGATCAGTGCCGTTGCAGGTGCCCGTCTTCTGCTATATGACACCGTGCGGATTGTTGTGTAGGTGCCACAGTTCGGCAGAAGCGTTGCGTCTCATTTTCAGGGTAATTCAAAAAGTTCTTCTTAGTGTTTCATTTAATGACGTCAGTTCTTAGTATTAAATACCATTCATGTTACATGGATGAAATATGAGTTTAGAGCATTAGTAGAATAATGCCGACAAAGGAAACACGATATGCTCGACTTAACACGTCCCATTGCCATTTCGTCCACTACAAATCCCACATTGTCGGTACAAGTACAGGTAAGGGGACATACAACAGTGTCTTATGCTTGTGTGGTGAATTAAACCGGCTATTTCCCCTACTGGGATACAAATCCGATTTTCAAAAGATCGTACGTTTTGCGTAGTAAATACGCACCTGTGCCTTCTTCCCTGAGCTTTTCACTTTGCAGTAAGAAATTTCTACAAATTTGATGTACAATTACTTTATTCTCATTATTTTACACAAAAATAGACTTGTTGTCAGGATATTAATGTTGTGAAATACGCTGTTACGCTTTGTGTTGTTTTTAAAATTTGGAGCAAGGACTATTGAAGATAGTCATTCAGATTTCATGTTGATTTTATAACTTTCGTGCCGTAACGTTTCATATGTTACTGCGAACTGTAAGCTACCATCATCCTCGACGTTTCGTATCGGGACATTTATTCCACAAAGTTTTTTTTTATGGGTTTCTTTCGACTTTGACTAAGCATCCAGTTATTACGCATTTGACTAGATTAACTAGATTGACCCCCCCCCCACACACACACACACACACAGCTCTGATCTAAATGAAAGGATTTGAATACATTTACACCGGAATGGAATTAGAAGAAAAGGCATGAATAACGAACAAAACAGCGTTTTAAATTCTATGAATGTATGCTGCTCTTCACTGCAGCGACCCTCCTCTGTCTGCTTCATAATACCTGGTGTATAATGTGGGTGTGAAACTTTGACTCTCCCCAAGGTGGGGAGGGGGGGGGCGGGAACAAGTTAGGCAATGTAGGTATAAAGTAACACAGTGACGCTTTCGTGTTACGATTGTTGCAATGAAAATGCAAAAATGTCTTCCCTTTGTATTGTTGACATACGTATGTGGCTGTCAACAATGTAACGAATACTGAAAGCGTTGCCATTGAAACATCGTAATGCATTCTGTATATTTGCCCTGCATATATCGCTGCCAACAATATTAAACGCACTTAGGTCTTCATATAAAGTTCCCGTTATTTTTTTCCCGGTTTTAAACATTTTTGGGGGGTCTGGACAGATTTTCATAAATGTGCCAAATTTCACGAAAATCTTTCTATTTGGAGGCGCGCTGATACATGCGGACGAACAGACGGAGTGAGGACCACACCTGACGACGCTAATGGTCGCCCTTATGTATTTATTCGAACGCTACTAGAATAGACTGTGGGTATGTGAGAACAAAGTGGCCCTACAAAGGAATGCGGTTTTATGAAGATCGATAAAATTTTATGAGGATCATCATAATGTGTACTTTCTACCAACTGTTATTAAAGTAATCATTGATAGAGTTCATTGTCGGACACGTTACGTATTGAAGGTTCGCATAGCCTGACATTACTGGCAATATACGTATTACGTATCATTGAGACGCGTTCGTTTAACCATTCTTGCAGTGGAAAGGCAGTAAGTGTTGCATATTCCGAGAGTGTTTGTAGTCTATATTATCTAGCATGCAATGCGCTTGCACCATATTGTCGCCTGTGGCCTGTCCGCTGTACAATATTTTCCCACATTATTTCATAAACGGCACGATTTTCGAAAAAAAAAACTTTATTACACATGAAATGTGTGTTTTGATTTTCTATACAGCTTTGTCGGAAATGTTTCAAATTCTAAGAGGAATCCAGCGGGATATCATCGTAAATGTACTTACGTATTCGTATAAAGTACCCGTTATTCCTGTCAGATTTTAATGAATCTTGAAATTCTTTCGACAGAATTTCGAAAAACTCTCTTATATCAGATTTCGTGAAAATCCGTGCAGTGGGAGCCGAGTTGTTTCATGTGAAGAGACACACATTAGGAAGCTGAAAGTCGCTTTTCGGAATTTTGTGAATGCTCCTAAAATTACTGCTAAATGCTTGAATAGGAGTTGTTGTTAGCTATTCATTTTTATCGCGCTTTTGTGCGCTGTGTTTCCATATAAGCATCACTCTAAAAATGCTGATTATCAGTACGAAATGTGTAGCTTCAGAGAAATGTTAACTGCATATCGTATTTTGAGGGATATATTTTATTCCGTCTCAGAAATTTCTATGGCTCTCACATTGGGGCTGTTATGAGTTTCCGTTGTCACGTTATTACGTTTAGATGACAACTGCAGAGCGACGTCTAACGAAATGCCGTTTTTAGCGAATGTCTTGAAAATCTGTTTATTTGTTCATAAATTATTGGCAGTAGACACAAATCAAATACGTAAACTGAAGTGAAAGAAGTGTTCTGGTTTCTGGAATATCCGTCTTCGGTTTGAGTGTTGTATGTGTGTGTGTGTGTGTGTGTATATATGTGTGTGTGTGTGTATATATGTGTGTGCGTGTGCGCGCGTGTGTGTGTATGTTTGTGTGTGTATGTGTGTGCGCGCGTGTATGTGTGTGCGTGCGTGTGTGTATGTGTGTGTGCGTTTGTGTGTGTGTGTATGTGTGAGTATATATATGTATGATAATATGTTTGAAATTTCTATCAAAACAAGATGGGAAATATCCTAATAAGGTTACATTAAGGCACGGTCGCTTAACAATTGTTGCCGAATAAGTACTAAATTTTTTGAGTGTGTGTCTATGTTCTAAGCGTAATTATCCGGCATAAGCGCATGCGCCATATTATATTGTCATCATATTATATTGTCATCGGTGGCCTGTCCTTTTCTACAGTATTTTTCCCAATTATTTAATAGAGGCACTATATTCGACAAAAAATCTTCACATGAAGTGTTTTGATTTTCTCTTCTAATTCGGTGTGTTATATTTCTCATCCTGAAAAGAATTCAGCACGATATTATCATAAATACACACCGGTCTTCATGCAAAGTACACGCTATTCTTGTCAGATTTTAATAAAACTTGATTTTTTTTGTCGGCAGATTTTCGAAAATTCCCAAAATTTGAAAATTTGTGAAAATCTACATTTGGAGACGATTTGTTCCATGCGAATAGACAGACAGAAAAACAGACAGAATTTTACGAAGGCGTCTAAAATGCAGTAATAATCTTACGGTGGGTTAAATGGAATTTAACTAGGCCGCTTTGCGAAAGGGCATTCATATGCTGCATAAGGGTTTCATATCTCTACCTAAAATAGGTTTGTAGGACAGAGTTCGCCCTTATTATCTCCCCACAAAATGAACATTTCTTGCCCATCTAGGAGTTCCCATTTTTTTGTAGTATATACATTCTCTGAGCTGTTTCGCTTCCGTTACCTTCGGAAATAGACACGTCATGTGAACCAACTCCTCGTTGCTTGTTGCTGAGGAGGGTGGTGTCCGCAGAGGCTACTTATCTTTTCTCCAAACCAGCAACACCCATTTCCATGCAAAACAGCACCTAACACTGAGCATCCCCCTCCAATCTTCTTTTGGCTTTACTTTGAGTCATTTACCATTCCGCTTGTGCCAAGCCCAATCCTCATACCTCACCCCTCATAAATAGGCACAGGGGCAGACCCTTCCCTTTTGCTTCAAGCCATCAGCACTGGAACTTCTAGAAGGAAAGTATGAGCCAGGTGGAGTTTCCCCATCTCGTCCTAGAAAAGAGAAATGCAATGTCTCTGAAGTTTTGATGAAAAAGTAATGCGCGAGAAAGGAAAAATGAATGGGAAGCAGAAACAAAAGGTGACGACTTCAGATGATAGACACTGTGACAGGTTTGTACAGAAGGATACATTACGTACTTCTGGTACTTATACATGTAAATACTGACTCAATTCAGGACAGGACAGAAAGACTGTGTGGTCACCCCCGTGTCACACAGAATTTAAGGCGTCTGTTTAAGGAGAGTAAAGGCGGCAAATGTTTGAAGCTGACAACACACATTCCTATTACTTAGGATGCAGTGTGGGTTTCGAGCCATTGGTACTTGAACGACAGTGAGGGCTCTCACTTAGTGGTAGCTAAACCAATCAGCTGCAAACATTGCATGCTACATGCGTACTCACTCCGTCACTCGGTTGTGTATCTCCGATTGTATTTAAACACAATTTATTATTTTTTTTTGTGTAGACAAATTAAGGTAATTATTTTCTTGTTACCGACATTTGTGATTTTGAAATGGAATATTTGGGACATAGAAATGGAATTTTGCAGGGACAGTCTCCAGACAACTCCCATTACTGTTTTTTATTCATTTATTACACGAGACACGAAGAATGGAGAGAGCATGCACAATGCTCTCCAGTGTGAGGAACGCACTGCCGAATATTGCTGTTGTAAAGAATGGCAGTTTTATGTAGTGAGTGTCACGACGCCCGTTTCTCGACGCGAAAAACTGTCGTGGTTAAAACCTAGTATACGTAGTTTTTTTTTTGAAGGGGGCCATCCCGTTGTGTATCATCAATATATATTATATTGTAATTAGTACCATCAATACTCAACATCAATAAAAACCAGATGCTTGATTACAACTGGGTTATTTTTGGCGACATGTTTCGGCCGTTAATGTATCAAGTTTTAATGTAAACAATGGGATCCCATTGGATAACAATTTTGACTGTAACTTAACAACATTGTTCTAAGTTGGCCTTGGGATGGCCGTTTAACGGCCGAAACATGTCGCCAAGAATAACCCAGTTGTAATTAAGCATCTGGTTTTTATGGATGTTGTGTATTGACGGTACTAATTACAATATATGTAGCATACGTAGGTTCTACTTTCGTTTTAGCTTCTTAGGTTTTAAGTTAAGATTAGGAGATACTGTAAGTAACACACACTTAACAAAGAAACTGTTACTTAAGTGTAGATATAATGTATTTTTGTCCGTAATTTATGCTAGTGTACAACTTGACAACTCAACAGTTTCCAGCTGCTCTGTCAAAGACTTGCACCATCGCCGCGTGTGTGATTATTAGTGTAAAAGAATGTTTCATGTAAAATTTATATCTTTGTTTTCTACTTCACACAGAATTTCACGCTCCTCTTCTCTACTCATTATTGATTATCTTTAAAATTTGTGTATGTCTTCGTGGACTACTTGGACGGAACGTCGGTTACTATTAGCATTGGACTCGGTGTCTCGTCTCACAAGACTTCTTTCTACCTTATGCTTTTTTTTTTAACAAAGGTGCTTTTTTTTTGACTAGATATAGGCACTCTGCACCAGCGTTGTAAATTTAACTGACTGTGTCTTTGGGATTTTACCAAATTAGAAAGCAGAAACGTGGGGTTGTCTCAATGTCACTATGTTCGTTGAAATTTTAGGAAAGTCAATCCATGAACAAATAGTGTTGTTTAGATAATAGTCCTGTTCCGCTTGATAAATTCGGAAATAGTTTTAAAACGATAAAATTATTTTGGGTATGAATAGAGACATATTTTGGAAAATGGTGGGCAAGAGAAGCAATATATTTTGAATGAAAATACTTCGTACCTATGGCTACTGCGGTCGATTCGTTACAAGTCTACTATGATTTAGAACACACGGTGTATAACTTCTGTACAATTATGTAGAATTTAATTTATAAAATGGAAGTACTTTATTACAGTCTCTTGTTTAATTTTACTTCGCTTTTGTGTCCTAATAGCGTCTGTCACTCACTGGAAATGTTGGGGAGTCTGTTTATTATGAATCTAGTAATTCTGCTGGTGCCCGTTCAAGCTTCGCCGTTGTTTTTTCAGATTTGAAGGCGTTGAATTATATATGAAATCAAATACATTTCCTCCGTTGCTGTGATTGTTGCAATTATTCTTATGATAAGATCCCTCTGACTGGTTTTCGCATGGATAAGAAATGTTGTACTGTCCATAGTGTTTGTAAAGTTCGCTGTAAGGCATGATGTTATATCCACTTGTTCCACTATTTTGATACCTCCCGTTACCATTGACGCTTTCAGAATTGTAGGCAGCTCTACTGTGTCCTTCGTTGTAGTAGGCACCATGCGGTTGGTAGTCCGTGTGTCTGTAGTTCGGATCATAGGGCCCTGGAGCCATAAAACCTTGGTTTGAGTGGTGTCCACTTCTGTTGGTATATACTGGACTTCCTCGATATCCTGGACTTACAGGTCCTTGATTTCCTTCATAACTCCCATGTCCATGATTTGCCCAGTTTGGATAAACACCGTTTTTATATCTGTAAGAATAAGTGGGATTATTGTTAATGGGTCCAGAAGGGATATTATTAACTTCCTTGTTTCCGTTTCCAAAACCAAACCTGCTATTAACATTATTGGATAGCCAACGTTTCTTGATCAGATCTGATCCCTTCTCAGCTATCATTATGACCGGAGCATTTGTGTTCCCCGATACAACCATTGGCATGATGGACGCATCCATTACTCTGAGGTTTTTCAGACCATGTACTTTTAGCTCAGGGTCAACCACAGCCACTGGGTCACTTGAAGGTCCCATACGACAAGACCCAGCTTGGTGATTCTCTGGTCCTGTAGCTGTTCTGGCGTAGCACTCCCAATAACCCTCAGTGCCAAAACGGTGCTTCTGTATGCACGATGGAATAGGAGTCTTGTTAAGTTCAAAACCGAAACGTTCCTTCAGGATTCGTGTATTTCCGAGCCTCAGTGTGAAATTTATAGCGTCAAGAAGAGTGGCCATATCGGCGGGATCTGACAGGTAGTTAGCGTACATTAGGGGAGGATCAAGAGGGTTGGAGCTCTTCAGAGTGACGTATCCACGACTCTTTGGATGAAGAACTACTGATGAGATGCTTATATGACGCTTCTTTAGAGGATCTTCAGGATCCTCCGGTTCTCCAACAACTCCAGTTCTGGCGCAGTTTGCAAGATAACCTCCGAAGAATAGCTGGACGTCGGGATGGTCTCCAGCAGGATCTGCGTATTTGGAATTCAGCTTAGCGGTTACCTGTAAGAAATATGGAGGAGCGTGGTAGTTATTTCAGAAACCGCTACTTAAGGCCTTCAGTGAGGCAGGGATATGTTTTCATATTAGTAAAGACAGTGCTACTGAGTTTCACTATTTAGATAACAGTAAAATGGTGAACGCATTCATTACTTTAATGTGCCCAAAGGCGTATGTCATTTATGATATGCTTGATCCTGTTGTTACATGTTTTAGCCCAGTTCACGTTTCGACATTCTACATCCACAACATTTTACTGCTGGCCACGCTACACATATATCGTATATCACAGTGACTTTCTTGTTTACATAATATTGTATGTACTATCAATTATGTGTAATAGAACTAATGATCTAAAGTAAACCAACTTACATTACAGAATTACTAACCGACAGACTTTATGACGCAGGGTCATCTTTCTTGCTGATCAGTATATTTCCCGTTACTACACTGCTTCACTGGGTATTTGAATCCAGACGTTTTGGGTCGACGTGGTGTTCTTATCTTCAAAGGTCCATATGCCCAAAAGAAGATAGCCGGGATCCATTTACCCAGTGATGCAGGGCCATATCCCAGAAAAAAGGGAACCTTTAGCTACATCGTTGTGAAAACTTCAAACCTCGCAAACTACCTATATTTGTGAAACACATAATGTTCGTTGAAGTCATCCTAGAGTTCTGACAGTGAAGTCTGCTCTGAGGCAGTTCGGACTTTTCATATTAATGGCAATTCCTATACAATGAAGTGCCATATTAGCTGGAATAAAATAGTACTAAACACTTCACAGAAATGTTTACAAACTGCACTAAGAGATTAATGTAGTAAAACCAACTATATTCATCAATGTCTCAAATTTATTTATGTTGGAATAACACTCTACATATTTCGGACGGTCTTTCCGTCCATCACCAGGAGTTCAAGACTGTACATACGGCAATAAGCTTATGTCAAAGAGATACTGCTGACTGCTAGCTAGCTAAAAATTATATTATATAAGACACTAATAAGACCGGTAGTGTCGTATGGAGTGGAAGCATGGATGTTGACGAAGAAAGAAGAACAAGCTCTGCTAATTTTTGAAAGGAAAATATTTAGAAGAATATAGGGTCCTAAATATGAAAACGGGGAATGGAAAAGTCGGAAGAATCGAGAACTAGAAGAGATGAGCAAAGGAGAAAATATAGTAAAGTGGATAAAAGGGCAAAGGATAAGCTGGTTAGGTCAACTAGAGAGAATGGAGATGGATAGGATGCCCAGAAAGATCTTCACTCAAGAACTGGAAGGGACGAGAAGAAGGGGAAGAACCAGGAAAAGATGGAAAGAGGAAGTACAAAGAGATCTTCAAGTGCTGGGAGTGAGAAGATAGGGAGAGTTGGTGGCAGATAGGAAAAAATGGGAGGACATTGTTCGACAGGCCAAAACCCACAGTGGGCTGTGGCGCCAATGGAAAAAGAAGAAGAAGAAGAAGAAGAAAAAGAAGAAGCTAGCTAGCAGTCAGCAGTATCTCTTTGACATATGCCTGTTGCTGTATGTACAGTCTTGAACTCCTGATGACGGACGGAAAGACCGTCCGAAACACGTAGAGTGTCATTCCAAAATGAAATAAATTTGATACATTGGTGCATCTGGTTGGCTTTACTATAGAAATATATTACGAAGCATGGCCCTATGAACGTCAAATTACACTAAGAGCTTTTTCTGTTCAGTGTAGTCGTGTGGCAAGATTTTAAAGAAGACTAGACCATTAGTATCCTCGAAGCCCTTGTCGTGGACAGCGACAGGCTTATCTTAATATTCTGCGGAGAAATCCTATCCGTACTTTATTTCGCGCGGTGAAGTTGCGAAGACCTATAAATGATGATAGAGATTAGGTTAGGTTAGGTTAGGTCCTCATCGCAGTTGTCTGAGGGGCGGACGCTGGCGGTGTGATATCTGTACCAAACTTCATGTATAGCTCTACATATGGATTTAGGATTATCACGGGCACAAACACGTGAATTTGGTGTTAGGCTAAAAGGATAAACTATTACTTGGCTTTTACTGCATACAACATTTGGCTTATGAAACATTCGCTCATTTATAACACAAAGTGTGCGCTTTGGGGAGGTACCCAGCTGGTTTACCACCCGAGAGTAAAGTACCATAAGTAACACTTCTTATTGCTGGACTCAGTCTCACAGGCCTGTTATTAAAGGTGATTATTAAATTGGCCGCAGGCACTTCTACATCTGTCTTTTGTATCATTCGTCCATTTCTCATATCACGCCACGTAAACTTGACAGTTGATGCATTTTCATAATGTAATCGAAGAAATCGATTCATGTGTCTATGATTTTACGAGATTTTTAATAAGGGGTACGCGTAATGAAAGGACGTGTTCGGCAAGTCAACGAGACAGCTTTAATAGGACAATAAGCAAGTCACGAATGTTGGGAGTTCTAGCAACAACGTCTTGCATGTAACGCCCTCACAGTCTGCCAAATATATATTTACATCAGTGGTATAGGAAGTACTACGCCGTACTTAAAGTGTTATTAATGTAAAACGAACAAGTGGTAATATTAGAAAAAATTATTTTTGCACTGTAGTGGAAGCCATGAACTCCTTGTTAAGAACTTAAAAAAACCTGGAAAAGGTGGAATTAGGGTCTGTTGATAAGACCTGGAAACTAGAAGAATGACTGCAAAGTATTCTCCGATGTGAATGGACTTACTTCATAATACCTAGGATAGGCACAAAAATAGCCTGACATTTGTCAGAGCTAGAAAGGCAATTAGGTGTATGAGCAACGAAAGGCTTTGATCGCAAGAGCGTCTGCGAAAGGATTTAGTTGATTGATGGATGGATGGATGGATGAAATGGCGACACACATTCTTATTTTTCTGTTGGAGAAGTGAGGGCCGGGAAGTGCCTAGCTCCAATAAAACGGTCAGTTTGCTTTTGTTCGAATAACGAATTCCCAGAAGGGTTATTGTGAGATCTGAACACAACCGAAACAAGGGCAAAGTGATAAATCACAATGTTGAAGGATGCAGTTTCATTAGCGTGGGCAGCTCATTTTGAAACACGGGTAATGGGACCGTGAATTCTGGGTAGATAGTTACCACCTAACTACACGCAGCGTAGAACTGGGCTCTTTTGGGCTGTTACGCTGTGCGTAGTGGTAATTCCTTATCGGTGTTTCGGAATAACCGATTGGTCCCAAATTTAAAAGCCAGGAATACGAAAATGGGACCGATAATTTGTCCCGAAATGTCAGTAAGGTATGTCCACTACACGCCGCGTAATAGCTCAGAAGAGCGCAGTTCACATCTACTTCGCAGCGGGAGCCTTAAATTTTACAGGCAGCATAGTTTATATGGGTTTATTGCTGTGTTCACTGGTTCTTGTCCTGAGCCGGACGAACCCACTCCAAACACGTCCCATTTCTCAAATATTTATTATATTATTATCATCCCATCTATGCCTAGGTCTTCCAAGTGTTATTTTTTGTTCCAAAATTTTCTATCAAAGATTTATACAAATTTTCCTTCTCACCAGTCCGTGCAACATTAACCCATTTGATTTATTTCTTCCAATAATATTTGGAGAGAACGAATCACGAATCTCCCCATTATGCCGCTTCCTCAACGGAACCTGTTACTTCCGCCGCTTTGAGTTCAAATATACTTACCAGTACCCTTTTCTTGAATACTGGTACAAATCTCCTATAATACAATATGCTGCAGCACTTAACACAGAACCTCCCCCCCCCCCAAGACGTTACGGTAACCACCTACTAGACTGCACGGTGTGGTGAACCAGAACACCACAATATGGATTTTTGCCGGCATCGAAGCTTCATCACTTTTACAGCTTGTGTTATGAACGAGAAACGAAGACCGGGACAAGAGAGATGGAATAAATAAATAAATTAAATAAATACAATGAATGAATAAGTGAACAAATAAGTACGAGTAAATGAGGCAAGAAGGACACCAACAACAAATGTAAGAAAGGAATCAAGGAAGCAAATAAAAAACAGCTAATGAAAAGATACGGAGACACTTGGGTATGAGGGAACGACGACATAAAAGGAAAGATTATTGAAAGGAAGGAGGAAGAGTAGAGGAAAGAGGAAAGAGAATAATGAAATAAATACGCAAAGAAATGTTGAAAGAAGAAAGCATTAGCTGACGAAAGAAATAAAGGAATATTCAGTTGTTTGAAAACGGGGGTGGTTAAGATAAGGAGAAGATGCCAGTTTGTGGATCTCACAGTAGTGTTTCTGAGCCTGCCAGTCCAGTGGGATATTGCGCCGTGTCCACCGGTGAATTTTAATAGTTTTCCAACAAGATGCGACTTATTCAGTTTATTACATTTCTGTAGGCAGCTCAACATGTAGATACAGCTTCTGGTATTGATTAACCGGATCTACTACCATCCGCTCTCGTTGTTGAGTTCGAACTCAACAACGAGAGGGGTGGTAGTAGATCCGGTTAATCCATACCAGAAGCTGTATTTACAGCTGTACGAGCTCCTGATGATGGGTGTCAACACCCGAAACATGTAGAGCTGCCTACAGAAATGTAATAAACCGAATAAGTCGCAACTTGTTGGAAAATTATTAAATTCGATTCACGAAGCACGGACCCATGTGTGTGTGTGTGTGTATATATATATATATATATATATATATATAAGCTAGTTGTCGATGTTTCGAAGGAAAGCAGTGCCTTCGTTTTTAGGGTCAAGCAGATCGACAAATCGTGAATCTTTGAAGATAAATATGGCAAGATGGTGGAAGTAAGGACACTCCTTGTGACAGTACAAACGTAAATACGAAAAAGTAAAAGAAAGTGAAGACGCGTTGTTACAACGTACCTGCGAGAGTCCCGTGCTAGAAAGTGGGCCCGTTCTGTTAACCACGTAGTCCGTGATAGCTAACCAGTCAAGATCCGCTATGGCATTGTCATTCAGTATGAAGTTTATAAACACTGCTACGTGGTTATGTAGGTTCTGACCGACACCTCTGAGGTCATGCACCAGGGGAATTCGTAGTTTGGCGAGGTCCTCCCTGGGTCCGATCCCGGACAGCAGCAATAGCTGAGGTGAGTTAATTGCGCCTGCAGCTAGGATCACTTCTTTTTTGGCCCTAGCAATTTGCTTGCTACCGTTTCTGATGAATTCGATGCCCTCGGCAGCTTTCGTTGTGGGGTTGACGAGCACTTTTGTCGCAGTGGCGTTCAGCATTATGTGGAGGTTGGGCCGGTTCCTGACAGGCCGGAGGAAGGCCCGGGCACTGCTCATCCGCGACCCTTGCCTGTAAACGTAAAATGGAACGTACTCATTTCCAGGAATTGTCGTAACTAATCCTAATTGTTCGTGTGCTTTACTTATTGCGGCTTTGAATAAATCACAGGACCTAACAGGGAAATCATGTTCCCTTCCCTCAGTATGTCAGCGCGTTTCAGCTCAGAAATTATTAAGCGAATTTCACTTTTGATCGGTACTGGTAATCTACACTAAAAGGTGTTTGTATAACGTAATTCATGATTGGTATCTTTAAACACTTCACAATATTCTTTACTTGAAGCTCGGGTTCAGGTTTCTTGTCTGCCAGACGAACAGCTAAAGGTCAAACGCTGATCACACTGCAGACCTGACGTCACAGACAAATTTTCCTTGTTTCACTATATGTTAAGTGTTACCAAAATGACGTTTCAAATGAAAGTAGTACATTTTTAATACTTATTTCCCACCCATATTGCACACGATCACCCTTTGTAACTTTGTTGTCCCGACGCGCTCAGTCTGGTAGGTGATCCTCTTTCGGGAAACGGGTGTGGTTCAGCGAAACACATACAGTTTTAATTATTTCTTTTTACTTGTTTTATTTACTCAGTTTATTCTTGATATAAAATAATGGAACGCTATATCCAGTAAAACAACTAGATCATTTCTAGGAAACTGACACAGTCACTTCTCTGTACTCTTACCTACACCACACTCGTACGCGACTGAATTCGCACTGGATTGCTAGCGTCCGTTGTCCGCTGCTAACGTTTTCTCATTTAAATCTCTCCCCTCCTACCTATCACCAACGGTCCTGAATATACGTTGACAGATTAACTT
>Ga0136643_10008246_pt1 | contig 15198 bp, 4 predicted proteins | sample TergutLab28metaG_FD_96883 | JGI IMG/M metagenome (GOLD analysis project Ga0136643, IMG submission 96883) | Labiotermes labralis P1 segment gut microbial communities from Petit-Saut dam, French Guiana - Lab288 P1 (version 3) (version 3) | ecosystem: Host-associated > Arthropoda: Insects >... | reverse complement strand
TGACTGGCTGACTGGCTGACTGGCTGACTGACTGGCTAGCTGGCTGGCTGACTGACTGACTGAGTGACACAATCAGCAGCCAGAGAGTAAACCTAGCCACTCACAAAGTAAGCAGATGTTCAAAACGTGTCGAGTTTTACTTTGATTTCCTAGAACCGGCACACTGTAGTCAGTACGTGACTAGACTACTGAACGTTACTTTCGAGAATCCCGGTAAGGGTAAGAGATTTTTTTCTTCTCCAAAATGTTGGGACCGTCTCTGGCACTCAACCAGCCTCCTATTCAACGGACATTAGGGTCTTTTCCCCACGGTTAAAGCGGTCTGGTCATGAAACTGACCACTTACGTCCACGTAGCGTCGAGATTCAGAATTAGTGGAGTTATAATCCCACTAGATCCCTCCCCCTGTGTATCTTCATGGAATGCAACAGGAAAAGTCCACTCTAATGTAGCTTATGCCTTCACTGCGTGGTGGTGGTAGTGGTGGTGGTGGTGGTGTTTAGCACAGTGGATAAATTTCACGTTTATATCGTAGGAATAAGACATTATATTACCTTCCATTATACGTTAGTTTTATTCTGTGTATCCTGTTACAGTCTTCTTCTCTTCGGTGTTAATATCTCTAATTTCAACATTCGTCAAATACATTGCAATCTATCGACCATAATTAGTGCACGTTACAGACAATTTGCCCTAAGACATTACGTGAGAACGTTAGGATACACCGTTGCTAACTCCACTCTAATTCCCTTAAATAAATGTCTTCACATTCCAACAATTTTCTCACTCTACTAAGTAAATTTGTCCCTGTTCTTATAATAACGCTGCAAGCTATGAAGACATGGGGGGGGGTTAATTTACAGCTTCAAGTGCTTACTCTGGGCACTAGATGGAGGTAAGTGGTCAGCATCCCATCCCAGTCGCTTTATTTCCGCATAAAAATGTCTCAGAGCCGGTTAGGCCGTTCTGGAGAGAATAAATCTTGCGTCTACCTGAATGAAATCCGGATTATTCACCCGTCCACCTCTTATCCCTGACACTATAGTAAATAACATATCCCATCCTCTGTGTAATCTACATGATCATTTAATACGTAAAATCATTGTGAAATTTAAAAATATAACGTTAAGAATCAAGGTCATCGCCCTCTGGGGTGTCATGTCGGGTGATGTGGTAGATAAACATAAATGTTGCAGAGAGAATTTTGCCTTCATCCTTGGTAGTACAGCAGACTACCTTCTAATCTGATGCCAAAAACAGCAGGTTCCTTCAGAACGCTGGTACTCATCTGAAGACATTTCGTCACATTCTGCAAGACCACAATCGTGAAAGCAAACGTTGTTGGTATCTCTGCAACTCGCGGTATGCATTTGCAGTGAGCAGACCTAACTACTGTGACGTCATGAAAGAATAATTTGAATGGACGGTGTAGGGCGGGCTAGTCACGTGACAGGGTTATCAATTAGTGACACCACTTTACAATTTGAAGCCAACGGGTCAGCAACTGAGTTCGGTGTACTGGGATTTAGGAGGAAGGGTGCGAATGAGGTTATATGCATCAGCTACATAAATACAGCACCGAAGGGCTTTAAAAAACAGGAATGGTGTTACAGTTAGGGAAGTGTCGTTGGGGATGAGTCGTAGATAGAAAGAAATAATCAAATTATGGAAGTTCGGCCATGGGTTACTTTTCCTTGCCGCGGTAATGCAGACAGCCTCTCTGTGAAATGGATGTGTTTAATTCACTGGACATTCGGGTTATTCTTGACACAGGGTTCGTTAATGCGAAACGCCGTGTCCGTGCTGAAGCTGAAAAAGAGCTTTCCTGTTAATGAAATTCGCAGATTAATTATATATGTCAGACAGCTGACTATCGATACATTTGTGTGAGTCAAAGCACAACGCTAGACAACTCGGCCTCTCATGACATCACTTATGCTTTCTGCAAAATACTTAACATGTTTCAGCATGAATCCATCTTAAAAGACATGTCCTACTTTGATGACGTTTTGCAACATTAATTACACAATCCCATTTGTACAATCTAAAGTATATATGGTTCCCTTACATCGGAAACAGACTAGTAATTTTCCAGTTTTAAATGAAATATGATAATATTAAAATTTATAATTTTATTTTTATAAAATACTAATTTTCCTTTCAAGAAAAAAACTATCTTAAATAATCAATGCCCTTTTCGGATAGCATGGGCATGTAGCCTGCTAAACTTCTAACGGCATTTAGGAGAGATCTGTTCTTTTATCGTGAGAAGAGAAGCAGTAGAGTCGTCTGAAATATCAGTAAACTTCTCCCAGATTTCGTGACGTCACTTCACATATTAGAATGCGCCTCATGATCACATCCGTACGAATTTAAGTTGTGTTATTTTTACAGTTAACTTCAAACTCTTAACACACAACAACTACACTGCAGTGGTTTCGGTCAAATCTAATATTCACGACAAGCATACAGAAAACTTCTTGTGCAACTACAACGTTCTAGGCTTGTATTCGGGAGTTGGTGTTTTCGAATATCCTCCGAAACATAGTTTATCTGGACTGAAGTATTTGTGATATTCCTTAGGAGGCACAGACAGGTGCTGGAGTAGAACCTACACTAGGCCACGGCCACTTCCTTGAAGATACATCACAATCCCATGATAATCAGTCATCCTGCCATCGAGGCTGCAAGGTTGGGACTTAATATTATTATTCATCCCGTGCATTACTTGATAAACTGACTCATTATCGCCAACTAAATGCACAATGTCAATGTGCACCTTTACGATGGCGTCCATATCGTTGTCCACCCACGTGCCTACAACCGCTGTTTTACCCTCATAATTCCTGGAGTTTAATTTTGTGCGTATCAGAATAAATGTTTCCTTTAAAGACATTGTACACTTTATCTGCACCTCTCACAGCGCAACAACAACGCATTATACTGAAATGCGAGCTAGAAATCCCGTACTAGCAGAGAAAATGTTAGAACGCCGTGAACGCTAGGCTACTTCTACGACAGGCCTGTAAGCCGGGGAGTCTAAACATGACGTTACAAGCGAGATTGTATCTACAGATGCAGAATTAACAGAAAGGCGGCAGTAACAGAAGAACAAGTTACTCCGTTGGCTAGAGTTGCATTATCCAGGTTTCTTGTGAGGATGCTGATTAGGTACAGAGTGTTTCAAAATTATCTGCACTACTTTTTTGAACAGAGGCATCACGATGTGCTTATAAACGTAATATGATATTAAATAATATATACGTCGGCACAACTACTTTATTACACAAGGTAATTACACAGGCTACATGTTTCGACTATTAATCAGTCATCTTCAGGCCTATTTTGTCAAATGAGTCACAAAATGCTATGCACACATTGGGATCCCATCGTGTTTACGTTCATGGAAGTACATAAAAATTAAATCATTTGTCTCAAAGGTGTGACGTGCAAATTGTGTTTACACACGTACTTTGGAATGACGGCTTGTTTGAGACATTGTTGATTGAAATAAATGTTAACACAGCATCTGTGGACTTTTGTTCGTTAAGTTCTTATAGAGGCAGATGAATTTGGCTTCACTAGCCGCAAATTTGAACACAATTTGCACGTCACACCTTTGAGACAAATGATTTAATTTTTATGTAATTCCATGTTGTAAACACGATGGGATCCCAATGTGTGCATAGCATCTTGTGACTCACTTAACAAAATAGGCCTGAAGAAGACTGATTAATAGTCGAAACATGTAGAGTGTGTAATTACCTTGTGCAATAAAGTAGTTGCGCTAACGTACATTATTTAATATCATATCTGCACTACGTTTCGTTTAACACTTTCACTCATCATCACAGATAAGTTATTTTAAGCAACCGTCCAACAGATATTTTCACTTCAGTTTAAGTTTATATATGTATATACGTATACACACATAATACACATAACGAGTACTTCGGTATTTTTGTATGTCACAAATGATGGGGGTTGTTTACTTTTATGTTCATACCGTGCATATTGAATAATAAATGTTTATTATCGACCAACATACGCACCAATAAGTAGTGTAAATTTATATTACAATTACTCCGACATATTTCGGTGTTAATACACCATCTTTAGGGAGTTTACAAATTGTGTTAGCTAAAGTTGTGAATTATTAAAATGATAAAGTACAATATTGTAGTGTGTTGTAATGATAAAATCTTGGTAAATGTAGCCGCATAAATAATTCGTGGTTAGGTGAATGTGTGTGTGTGTGTGTGTGTGTGTGGTGCGGAGTAAACACACAGTAAAATCACTCCGCACCACACACACACACACACCAAACCAGTAATTACATATGAGGCTATATTCACCAACACACTACTATATGGTATTTTATCATTTTAATACTTCATAACTTTAGCTAACACAGCTTGTAAATTCCCTGAAGATGGTGTATTAACACCGGAATATGTCGAAGTAATTTTAGTATAAATTTACACTACTTATTTGCTCATATGTTTGTATATAATAAACATTTATGGGGGTTGTGTTGGGCCGACCATGTAGCCAGGACGTGAGAGTGAAGGAACAATGTATATGAGATATTTGAAAGTGTTCGGTTTTAAGAATGTGATAACATTAATATTGATGTTAGGGACAGAGATCATGGGAATGAAGGCAGGTGAAAATGCTTAAAGATCTTTTCTGACGGTTGGCTGTGACATCAGAAGTGTTAAAGCTCTAGGACCTAAAAACAAAGATATTTTTTGTTGGTTTCTTGGTTGGTGGGTGGGCTGGCTGGTTGATTGGTTGGTTGGTTGGTTGGTTGGTTGGTTGGTTGGTTGGTTGGTTGGTTGGTTGGTTGGTTGGTTGTTTGTTTGTTTGGTTGGTTGGTTGGTTCGGTGATATGATTGATTGGTGGGTTGGTTGGAAATTGGTTTTATGTCTGTGTAGCTGGTTGATTCATTCATTCATTCATTCAGTGACTGGTGCGTTGGTTGGTTGGGTAGTCAGTTCGTTACTCCGTGAGTCAGTGCCTCTGTTAGGCTTCCAAAGAATAATGTATGAGCAGAATCGGAATCAAAATTGGCATAAGAATTGGCAACATTCCAACTGGCCATTTATCGTGGTATTTCAGCGTAAGAGTCTAATATTCTTTCGGCAAATCAAACCAAATACGCCTTTCGCTAACGTCTTTATAACAGCCCGCCACTGGACGCCAAATTCAGCCAAATGTATCCAGCCTGCACCCTAACATTATTATTATTATTATTCTCCTTCTTCCATTGGCACTACAGCCCACTGTGGGCTTTGGTCTGTCGAACAATGTTCTTCCATTTTTTCCTATCTGCCACCAACTCTCTCCATCTTCATACTCCCAGCACTTGAAGATCTCTTTCTACTTCCTCTTTCCATCTTTTCCTGGGTCTTCCCCTTCTTCTCGTCCCTTCCAGTTCTTGACTGAAGATCTTTTTGGGCATCCTATCCTCCTCCATAACATTATATTAGTTTTCTCTATACCACAAAATTACCCCATCTTGCTATCTGCACATAAGACTCCAAATGTCCACTTCCTTCTAGGCTGTTAAATCAGACTGTTCTGTGTACTTATGAACTTATCCACACGTGCCACAAACCGCAACCATCTCAATTTCCTTGACTTTCTTTGCCAACAAATGTCTGGTGGCGGGTAGAACTTACGTATCCTAATTAATCATATTTCCTCCACGCTGCTTGTAATTTCTTAGCTTTGGAACCAAATATCTTTCCTAGCATACTGTTCTTAAACACCTTCTGTTAAAGTTGGAGATCTACAAGAGAGAGTAACATTATCCTTCCTATGCCTAATCCTTATGTTCCTATTATCCAAATGGCAGGAGATAAAGTGGCGTGGACAATTACACAGTACACATAAATAATTTTGTAAAACTGAGTGCCCCTTCCTAATATCCAAACAAAATAAACTTTGGGGTTTTCTCACGAACACCATCAAGCATGACTGAAGAAAAATATCTGGACGTCAACTATAAATATTCATGAATACAGAGATCTATTAAACACGTTCGATGGAATGCTGAAACTAATCTAGGAATATAGGCCTAAGATTCCAGGAATTCTAAACCTACGTACAACGTCTCTAGAAAGCCAAAACCCATCTATAAACAGTGTGCAATGCTGTTACACGCCCGTAAACTCGCCTTATTGTGGAGGTATGAATATATAAAAGACTTGGAATATTACGAGCCTCTGAGACGCAAAATATAACACTTGCAACACCAAAGACAACGGATTTTCAACTGAACGACTTCCACATACCTTAAATTATTACCAATATCCACTCATTCGATGATTCATGTTATGAAGATGAAGACCTGTCGGGACACGACAACCTAAAATTGGAAAATAGTTGATTATTTACTGCGTCCATCTTCAGATAATATTTTCAAACCCTCATGACGGAAGCAAAACATTCTTCCAAAATACTGGCTTCTGTTCACTAAATATGCAGCGTCATATCATAGAAGACCCCCAGTCTACATCCACTCTGACGTAAATAGGATCATACTGTTCTGAGTAAACTTCTTGTTTTTTTATATTACTGGAAAAATTAATTTTATCAAGGTAGATTAGTTTTAGTTTAAAAATCAATAAAATTTGGTAAGAAAAACTCACTGTCCATAGCAGTGGGTGTGAAGTCCTTGGCGATGTTCTCAAGAGATCGAAATATATGCTGCCGACTGTGTAAGTAAAGGTACTGTCCTAAGCATTATGCTGAGTAACCCGCAATGGCATCTACAACGTGAAAAAACTGGACACTAACTTATAACACAACCCCCCCCCCCCAAACTGACTGGCTGCACACTTCACTCGGCTCCACACCCAGGCTACATGCCGTGTTTAACTCCAAATCCTCGATGATGAGATCTCAACATCGATACGCCGCCCAATGCCTTATATAAACACTCTCACAGCATACAGTTCCTTCGGATGAAAAACCTGATGATGGCCAATAGTGGATGAAACAATTATATATACATTGTTGTGTTACTGACTGTAATTACCCTGCCTATTAAAGGTACTGTGTTCAATAGGATGGTGTCTCAAAATATTAAAAAAAAAAAAATGAAACGTATAAGTAAAAACAGTGCAACAAATCCCACGTACTGAATAGCTCATAAATATCAAACTAATCACGACGGATTACATATCTCAATGGAATTAAGGGTCACTGTAGGTAAAGTGAAATTAAAAATGCGCTTAGAATATGATATAAATTTAAATATGTTAAATAAGGAATTAAAATTGGGAGTACCTTTCAATAAAGGAAATTTGGCACGACTGTATGTTACAGTTTTTAGGGCTATAATCTTAATTTTAAGAAGATCAATACTAAAAGTTGTTTGGAAAACTTAGAATAATAACAAGAATGTGATTATTTTAACACACTGTAATTAATATTATCCTTTATAGTTCCCTTGATAATGGCGATCGAAGCACGTCATGTATACTTACATAATGCAGTGTCGGATCATCAATGTCTGTTATTCTGGTCATTCACATTCTCATTTAATGTCAACCGCGCCTCATCCTAGAAAAACACGAATTTCGGATCAAGCCATTCACTAACTACCAATTTTTTAAACCACCTCCAATACCGGATTTTTCACTCCCACTCTAGAACAAAAAACTCTTGTGCGGCTCTAAAGCTCTCTTAAAGGTCCTGCTGCCCTGTGAAATGAGGAGCTTGTACCCCAAATATACAAGGTTTTCGTATTTCATTTTTGTTCGGAGCAGAAAATATATTTCGAAGTTTTGCCAGTATTTTCTATGTTGTTCTCTCGCAAGGCAGAACTTTCGGCGACATTTTGTCCATGACGCAAGTGGTGTAAACAAGCACACCTTGCTCAAACGAAAACATCTCTCACACGCACCTTCCACCTGCTCTATATATGGCACAAAAGGACTGGGCGAGCTCCACACGTTCTAGCCTTTATAAGTCGCGAAAATATTCGGGCGTCCTGGTTAGGAAAAGCGAGTTCGTGTCTTGCTAAGCTGTGGCTTACGATTACTGGTATAATATTTCTCTCTTTTTACTTCGGAAAAGACGTGAATATTTTATGAATACCTTCTTGTTTGTGCACAAATAAATCAGAGCTAAGGCAATTAATCTGACAGATATCTGACGTGCATATCACTTACTGGGACTCTACATGTAATTACGTGATATATTCAGCAAGTCTCCGTAAATTTAACAACAGAATCAGCTCAAGTATCCAAACTCGTTATAGGCCAAGCTTCCTCGGCTGTCAAAAAGTAAAAACGTACCAATTTTTTATTATTAAAAGATTTAGCAGCCAATCACTATAAATTACCAGGCGCATCAATCATGCTGAATTGTAAAGAAGGGAAGCCTGAAGGTTATTCAATATTGCGGGCAAACTCTTGCGGCAGCAGCAGGCTGGACATGTGCTTTGTATGGCAGGGATACTGTTTATTGACATGAAAAATTTATTACGAGCTTATTATAACGTCAGAGAATCTGGACAATTTTTAACTGCGTTTTCTATTGATAGGCCATACTTCATAAGTTCTATTTTATCCATGGCTTTCTTCTATTAAAACATAATATCCTGACAGCTTTCCTCCACGTCAGTTTTATGAAGTGTAATCAATTATCACGTTCATCATCCTCAATGCTTTCTCTCCGCACAAATTAATTTTTTCCCCAATTTAACAATACGGAAGTATTGTTTCCTCATTACTGAAAATAAACAAAACCCAGTGTTATAACCAAATTTCACCTTATTCTGGACTGTTTAACAAAAGTACGTGAAAATCCACAACAGGGTAACTAACACAGGCTGTTCGTCTGTCCACCCTTCACTTTCGTTTATAAACAATGTGATGAGATTGATAAAATCTATGTGTAAACAAATTACATTTTAATCGTACAAAACGCAACTGAATTTTTGTGAATTGTCAATTAAGAGTCCCCAACTGTTATTTAAACTGAACCAACTCATTCCAATGACTGTCACCTTACAACGCTTCTTAAGAGTACTTTCATTATTCCCACGCACTTAAGACAAGGCACAGCCATACGGCCACCGCTCCCCACACCCCACCTCCACCCACGTGTACCATCACATTTTTCACAGGAACAGATCTACTGTCATTTCACGCAGATACCTGAACATAAAACGCGCATTATCTTATGTTTTCATCGACAAACAAAAAACTAAAAATTCCTAAGCAACATGCAAGACGGCCGATGACAAAAATGTTATTCAGTATCCCACTCTTTCTGTACGCATTTAATACATTATTAAAAGTCTGAAATTTTCACTATTGGCTAATGAAAATTCTGAGAATCAAAAACACTTCAAAAAGAAAATAAAGACAGCAAAATGTGATCAAAAATTTCTTGACCGAAACTGCCTCTTTAAGAAAGCCGAAGGGCGTTCCCACGCATGCCATAAAGCGTGAAGCTAGGGGCTGTAAATAAGGCTGTACAATTCCTTTCGATCCGGTCTAAATGGAGGTGATGTCAGCATTCACACCGCAGTACCCACTGTACATGAGGGTGGCTCGGTGTCAAGAGGCGGTCTGGACCTTTCGAAGAAGGAATAAATCTCTTGCCCCTACCGGAAATCAAAACGTCAGTGTCGCCACTTATACCGTACGCTAATGAAATTTACAACTGCGAGTGTCCGATAAAGGTGGATCTTCCAAATTGAAGATGAACGTATGGCTTGCTACACCTACACACAAGAATGGTACGTCACGAAAAGTCAACGTCTCCTGTTAGGGAGGACGGTGGTTCGTGTAGCATGCACTGCATAGTTGAAAATTTTCTATCGAACACAGCAACAAATCCCTTTATTAATGTTCTTAAACTCAGGTCTGTTATATGGAGGAGCAAAAATATAGTACTGCACTAAGGCAATTATAAATTTTAATATTAACACGGCAGTGTCCTTGTATTTAACTCCACGTAAATCCGCAGACAATCCAGCATTTCGAAGGATCGTGCTGCCCTAATCTTTACGTTGTAACAGAAATTTTAGGTTCTTCCGAAAGTCAGCTACCTACCAAATTATACGGTGTCACATCCTACACGTGTGTAAGCTTAACAGTAACAACAGTAAGGACTTCAAATCTGAATTAGGTGTAATCTTGAAAGCTGGGTGGTTTTAGGCTTCCACCGCGATGTAGATGAGATCTGTGTTCTTCTGGGATATTAGACAGCGTATAATGGTAATCCCTTACCGACGTTTCAGTACAACCTTCCGGTCCCATCTTTAAGAGTCAAGAAATCCAAATCTTCTTGGATTTCTTGACCCTTGAAGATGAGACCGATATGCTGTTCCGAAACGTCGGTAAGAAACTTCCGATATACGCTGCGTAATGACCTAGAAGAGCGCACATCCCATTTTGAAAGTTCCCTAAAAGAACGAAGTATGAAAGGCTATTGCGCTCCTACATTGAGACTTTAAACGAATTCATTTCAAGAAATATCAGGGATCTTAAGGGGAAGTGGTATCGATATGGTTCAAGAAGCTTTACATCGATATATCCTATGTGAGAACTGATCTGTGGAAGGGAAGATTGGTGCCGACATAAAAATTATGGTCCTTCCCTCGAAATATGTGGCAAGAATTGAATTTTCCGATGCTCTCCTCTACAAGCCGTTAGCCCAGACGGCGTGCGTATTGGCTGTGCTAAGCAATGAAAGTCTAGCTACCCCACTTACATGCCGATATTAAAGTGTCACCTAAAGTATGTAACTCACGTTATCGCTAAACCTGCAACATATCTTGATGTTGTTGGATTTTACTTCCATCATACTAAGTGCAAAACCTATTTTTCAGAAAGTAGAATCTATCGCTATACAAACAAATTTCAGGTAAATATACTTTAAAATATGCCGCCTTTGGGACAGACCTATTGTTGATCCCTCTAATGTAACCAAAATATCATTACAGTGTACTTTATATGAAATCTGGGAGATTAATCAGCCACTTTCGAAGTCTACTGTCATGGCTGACATGACCTCTATCACCACCAAGTGAGCCATCCTGCTCGACTGAAACCGCGCGCAATATCCGGTCTGTAGCAACTGAATTATATACCCCACTCTGCTACTTGTCGCTCGGGTACGAAAACATTTTGTCCTGAACTGGCAACTGGGTGTGTCAGAAATATGAAGGGCAAGAGAGAGAAGGAGACGTAAGAAATTAAAGATGAAGAAAGAATAAATAGAAGTAGAAAAACAGAAAGAAAGATAAGAAAAAGGAGGTGGAGCTGTTGTTGTTACTGCTGTTGTTTCGATACCACTTCCATCCGCATATTATATCACTATTATCTTCGTCGTCGTCGTCGTGGTCGTCGTCGTCGTCATCATCATCATCATCATCATCATCATCATCCTCATCATCATCACTTAGTTATCACGGAGTCTGACCACTTGTTGACCCGTTCCGCTCTACAGTCAGAAGTCTATGTTAACAAAAGTCCAACTAGATGCAAACGTATGCAGATATTTATTTACTGCAAAATCACTCTACATGTTTCGGGTGTCACAGCACCCATCATCAGAAGTACTAAAAACTGTAACCGCAACCTCCGGTACAGGTCATAATACTGGTACAGATACTTCCCTCCAACGTGGCCCGATTGGGCCACGTTGGAAGGAAGTAGCTGTTGCATCTAGTTGGGACTTTTATTAACACACTGAATTATGATGCACTGAACCATGAGATTAAAAAATCAGAAGTGTCTTCAGTGGTTTCCCCTGGTGCCTTCTGCCTTTACACTGTTTTTATAACACTTCAATGCCTGTACGCTTTTGTGTCACTTCTGTATGTACTTCGATATCGTTTCCATACCTATATTTTATATCACTTCACTGCCTATAATGTTTTGATAACTTCCACACTTGTATTCCTTTGATACGTCCCTACATCTGCACATGCTACACTCATATTGGTTCCCCATGCATACTCTTCGGAATGCCACAACTCGACAAACACTGATTTCTTGCTTATGGCAGAACTACTGTCTTATCCCATCTAACGAATTGTGAATTCGGTTACATACAATAAAATGGTCCATCGTGTAATTATTCTTATTATTTATAAATACTAAGTTTGCTTTCATCCATCTTGAATTCTACATTGAGTTACAGACCTGTTAATGAAAGAAGCTAACGTATATGCAATCCTATTTAGCCTATAATATGTCTGAAACTACGTAAGACCCCCCCTTGCCCCACCACCCTCGACGACTGAACAACCCTCGTAGGCCTAAGGTTCCTCATTGTTGAGGTTTCAAGATCAAACTCAAACACACCACACCCGGTACAACTCCTGTAGACGAGTGACCAGCTCGTCGCAGAGACCTCTACTTGACAACACACAAAACTCACAAGAGACAAGACATACACGCCCTCGGCGAAATTCGAACCCACAATCCCATAAAGCGAGCAGCCGCAAACCCACGCTTTAGACTGTGCGGCCCCTGAGATCGGCCTCACATAGGACTCATACAGGAAATTTTTCTTTAAATTCGTAAACCATCATCAAAAGTCTCTTGCACGAAGGTCAGCGATCAAAGCCTTAAACACGTTGCGAAAACGGTTCAAAATCAACCGTTTATCGCAGTTACAATTCTACGCATAACCACTGTGGATTTCAACAGCCCCAGCTTTCTGTTTCAATTCCGACACATTTTTCACCTTGTGCAGCAGCATGAGGGAATACATTTAGACAAGATTATGAGTTAAAATTTTTTAAACGATTGTTTAATTACGCTTTCTTATTTCAATTTTATTTCTACTCATACTGTAGATATGTAACCACAATAAATATTCAAGTGCACTTGGCACTAAAGTAATTTGCTCCAGTTACAGTCTCACAGCAATATAAAAAAAGTTTCAATAGCTTCACTAGCACGTAACTGGATAATAGTGTCAAAACAAAATGCAGCTTATTGGACTGACGATTTGACGTTCAGGTGACAGTGCATCGTGATAAATTCTTATAATAAAACCAACTAGATATACTAATTTCTCAAGTTTATTTTTGGATTAAAACTCTACATGTTTCGAACAGTTCCTCTGTCCATCATCAGGATTTTTTCACTATACACACAGCTATAGTATATGTCATATAGGTTTAATGACAGCTTGCGAACAAGATCAGGACGGAACTGCAGTTCCGTCCTGATCCTGCTGTACCACTGCTGTGTGTACAGTGAAAAACTCCTGATGATGGACAGAGGAACTGTCCGAAACATGAATTTTATTCCAAAAATAAACGTGAGAAATTAGTGCATCTAGTTGGTTTTATTATAAGAGTATTGGACTTACGTTTGGCCAGTACGTTAAGGTACACTGAATATGAGACCTAAGGGTCAGATACTGTACATTTTACAAATCAATGAACTTGCAGTTTCACTATTTGTGTACACATGCAACAGCAAACTGTTCTTAATTTCAAACTTTCGCAATGTTCTGAATGTTGTATACTTTCTTTTGGTTGATTTTCCAGCATCTAAATTTTATTTGCCGACGTTTCGAAATACTCTGCCAGTTCCAACTTCATAAGTGGTGTGAGCTCACACCACTTATGAGTATGGAACTGAAAGAGTATTCCGAAACGTCGGCACATAAAATTCAGCCTCCGAGGAAACACCTAAAACAGACAATACAACAAGAACACATTGAATAATTGTGCTACGGAGTGTAGGATATTTGGAAATTAAAAATAACTTCCTGGTTACATACAACACGTAGTATTTCTCGATTAGTTAAGCGACTGTCAGCTTCTCAAGAAGAGATCTTCCCTGTATAATGCAATCATCTATATAACGTTATTACGAAACCGGCAATCTACCTTCGTGTGTAATACTTAAGAACAAAAACATAAGTTTGTAACCAATCCGTGTTACGCGAGACTTGCTGTAATTACTGGGAACCACTTGGTGCATGATTGATGGTTTGTACCGCACTCGCTGCTTTTGGTGACGAATGGCGGAAAGTTATGTGCAGCTCACTGTCGTCACAGCTGTTATATAATTACGTAATTGCCAGGTCAGCTTTCACACTGCAATTTACAAACGAGTACCTCAACTCCCTCACAGCTCCATTTACTGCATCGAGTTAGTCGTTGGAATATCAATTTACTTACAATGAGGCCATGGAAAGAAGTCAAGAGTACCAACTTCTCCACCCCCACCCCCACCAACCTCCTCCTCCATCGAGGAGGTACGCTTTTACTGCCAGCATACTTCGCTATATACCCCTCAATTCATCTGAGCGTTCTCTTTTCACAAATATCTCTAACTACACTCACGTGGTACCCTCGCTAGTGATTACGGCTTTGGGCTTGTTAACACTGACCAGATGGGGTCGGAAGGAAACACAAGAGAAGCCTCTAGCTTCGTCGCTCGAAAACCTATGGAAATATTTCGACGGGCTGTATAAGGCGACTTTCATTATACCTTCTTGCACAAATCACCCAAAATGCGCAACAATAATATAGTGTAGAGATACGTTCCTTCTTTCTGTTTCTACAATGCATTTCTTGAAAATTCATCTTGACAAACCTGTGTAACTACGTAAAAATAAAATACTCCGTCAGTACACAAACACTTTATTATAGTAATCTAAAATGCTACATTTTTCGGCTGTAAGGGCAGCCATCATCAGGCTTCAAGTTTCATAAATATGACAAGGAAATCATACAGCTGTTACCGTACATTCAACAGTAAAACTTTACAGCCGGCGTTGCAGATTGAGGGATTACCGTATTGTTACGCACTGCAGTAGTACAACGGAGATGATACACTTTAAAAAAACATGTGTAAATAAATTATTTTTATATTCAACAGCTTCTCAAAGCAAGAGAAACGTTATAAAGTAACCACATTACAAATACGTGGCGAAAGGGGCGGTAATAAGCCACGCATTCCTAACCTCGGCAACGTACAGACGTGACCGGTATTGCCCCAGCCCATTAATCCCAGTGAACATGCCCCAGATACATATGGAAAAGGTCTGTGTGGGCCCCACAGCCGTTAAGGAAAAGGTTTACATGGAAATACTACTGTACCTCGGAGGGATTTACATGGAAATACTACTGTACCTCGGAGGGATTTACATGGAAATACTACTGTACCTCGGAGGGATTTACATGGAAATACTACTGTACC
>Ga0136643_10008245_pt1 | contig 15200 bp, 5 predicted proteins | sample TergutLab28metaG_FD_96883 | JGI IMG/M metagenome (GOLD analysis project Ga0136643, IMG submission 96883) | Labiotermes labralis P1 segment gut microbial communities from Petit-Saut dam, French Guiana - Lab288 P1 (version 3) (version 3) | ecosystem: Host-associated > Arthropoda: Insects >... | reverse complement strand
TACTGAGATGCACGGTCAGCAAAACATTATACTGAGATGCACGGTCAGCAAAACATTATACTGAGATGCACGGTCAGCAAAACATACAAAAAGTATACAACATGTATGATAACGTTTGAAATGTACGCATAGTGAAGCATTCTTGGAGAGTTAATTCGATTCAGCGTTTTAAATTGCGTCGTGTTAAAAAGAACAAAATTGTAACCCACTCCTCTTCACCAAAACGGAATAATGTATTTGCTACTTCTGTAAAGTAAGAAAGCCTGTGTTAGGAAGTTACATGATGATGGAGCACTGTATCAAAAGGATAAAAAAATATCTGATTTCACCCTCTAAATTTATTTAGTATTTTTCCCTAATTTAGAATTAGAACACAAACAGCCACCAGAATATTCGGACATGTGTGGAAGATCATTTTTGTTTGTTGAGTATGAAACTTGGGAAATCAGGGAGCATAACAGATTTTAGCGTTACTTAAAAAAAATGGTGTTGGTTACAACGGCAGTCTAACTGAGCGAAAGAAAGTGTTTTTTTTTTTCACTTTTCGTTATAGATTCGAAATATTTTTCGCCCCAGGTTGCGTTTCAGATACTTGCAGAAAGAACTTCACTTCTTCATTCGCAGTTCTAGTTAGTTCTGTCTCGTTTTAACCGAAATATAACGTGCAGACACATTTTTATCGGAACTTTTCAATGTTAAACCTTAGGAAAATTCATTTAGCAGTTCTCAGAGATTTCTTCCTGTGTCCGGACAGAAGAATGGAAACATAAGGACGTAAGAGGGGGTTTAATAGCTGCTCTACAGAGCCGCTAACGCGAATAAAAACGTAATCATTCCCGTTTTTAGTTTCCTATGTCCCACTGCGAATGTAACAGAGAGAACCCGAAGGTATGGCGAAATTCATTTCGTACTGATGTCGATGTGTGCTATAGCTACAGCGATAAATATAGCCGTAGCTACGGTTAACTATCATAACTGTAGCTATTACTATACACAACTTAAACTGAAGCGATGCGCAATTATTTCGGTGATGTTACTCAATTATTATACCAACTACTGCACATATATAAAATTTATAAAATTTACACATTAAAACATTGAAAAAGCTCCGACATATTTCGGTCCTAGGACCATCATCAGGGAGTAATATCGTCCTTGCTAAAGTCACACTATAAAAAGCCACATTAATTTCTCTATACCAGTTGGGTATTGTGGCAGCATGCCGTGTTGTGTAATGTTATGTTGCGAAGAGTGCCCGGCTTCGGATGTGCATTCTGTGCTTTGTTGCGTGATAGTACCACGCAACGAAGCACAGAATGCACATCCGTAGCCGGGCACTCTTCGCAACATAACATTACACAACACGGCATGCTGGCACAATACCCAACTGGTACAGCGAAATTAATGTGAATTTTTATAGTGTGACTTTAGCAAGGACGATATGGCTGCCTGATGATGGTCCTAGGACCGGAACATGTCGGAGCTTTTTAATGTTTTAATGTGTAAATTTTATAAATTTTATATATGTGCAGTAGTTGGTATAATAATTGAGTAAATCAACAACATGCACGGTGTAACTACGAAAATAAATTTCCGTGATGTGTTTGTGTGCCATTCGAATTTCCACTCACAACCCCTTTCCTTGCAGATTTCCGTCTTCCCCCGAATTGTATTTAAGGACCTTGCTCTAGTGGGATGCTGCGCGACTTTAAGTTGGTTGTGAATTACGGATATTTCGGGACAATATATTAGTCCCAAATTCAAGGGTTAATCAGTCGAAGAAGACTTCTTCAACGGCTTGACACCTGACCAATATATTGTCCCGAAACGTCGGCGACCAAACACGAACCTATGCCACATCCAAGAAGAACAAAGATCTCAGACTCTATCATTACAGGAGCTAAATTTTAATTTCTTATTTGGATCTTAATTCCCAGTTGAAATCATTAGTTATTAGGCTGTATGTTTTGGCATATTGTCTGTGAGAGAATACCACGTTCAGAGTGCGAGAAAGGGTACTGCTGCTTGCACATAATAGTTTTGAATCGTTGAGAAGGAACGCGCTTGGTAAGTGCTGTTAGTATGCAGACTTGTTATTGTGTTCACTGTATTATCCGTACTGCCGGTGCAGCCTCAAGAACTCATACACTGATCGTGCTGTATAATTTTATGACTATATACAGTCTAACATCTCCTGCTTATCCGACATTTCTGCTTTTCGCCAACTCCTCTTGAAATAAAGAACACGGTAATCCCACACGGTACAACAAAACATTATTTTGCAAAGATGTTACTGCGAAGAAGCAGAGAATATTGGGTACAGGGCGTTTCAGAAGTATAACGAACATAAGTGAAGGAATGGAGCGCGTTTTGTCGCAAGGAATGCGTAATTTAACGCAGGTGAATTGAAAGTTTGTCAATAATGTTCACATTACAAACGACACTTATTTGTATTCAGTTTCTGATGACTCTGGTCGCCTAGGATGTGACGCAGTGCCGTTGGATGAGAGACTTTCGACGTTTCTAAATAACATGGTGTTGTCGCCTTTAAATTCTCAAACTGCTTGGACCCTGAAGATGACGATATTACGCCCTTTCAGGACGTAGGGTGTCAATGAACGACCCAGCGTTACATCCTAGCAGACCTGAATGTTCCGCAAGACCGCTGCGATAACCTTATTTCTCTCACGTCTAGTTGCATTCAGTTCAGTTGCTTTGGGCATGGGATGAAGGGGGAGGGGGGGGGTGACTGTACTTTTGTACTCCGTGACGTCTGTGGAGTAAACTTAAACACTTGGCAGACAGGCAGACGGAGGTGAAGTGTCGGCTTATTTGCCTACTATTACCAGTGAATCACCCTGAGCGCGCTTTAGGCGCTGCCTGCATTTCGAGTTACAGCAATGAATGTATTCATGCAAGCTTACAGATTGTAGTACATGGGAAATGGAACTGCTTTAAACATTATTCCAGGGGTTTGTAGTTATAGTAATCAGTTTGGAAACGTGGATGGAAATTGTCATATAGGATATTATGCTACTTCCCCCATTAGGGGAAGTCCCCGAAGGAAAATTCTTCATATGGATGAGTTTCCAATTTAATTGCGTGTTATACATTGAAAGGCAATCCATACACAATCAGAAAGTATGACATCCTAACCTTACACGATCACTAAGTTGTGTAAACGACATCCTGGCGAAATAGTACATCGTTGGCTTCACATTCCAGTAGGCTACTATGTTGACACTCTATGTCATTGCAAATATCCGGGGAAAATCAGAACATGTTACAAAGGAACTTACTTTGCAGGCTTGGGAATTATATATGTATATATGTAAACATATATATATATATATATATAATACATTTATACATATTTTTCACATACACATGTATAAATACTTACATACACGCATACGTTCTTACGTACATACATACACATACACACGCATACATGCATGCATGCATGCATGCATAATACATAAATATATACATACAGGCATGCATGCGTAAATATATATATATATATATATTGATACATACCTACATACACGCATGCATGCATGCATGAATGCATAAGTACATACATACATGCATCCATGCATACATACATACATACACGTGCATACATACATAGTGCGTACATACATACATACATACTTTCATACGTAACACATACATACATTCATACGTAATACCTACATACATTCATACGTAATACATACATACATACACATATATACATGCATACATACATAGTGCGTACATACATACATACATACATACATACGTACGTACGTACATACATACCTACATACATACGCAATACATACATTCATACATAATACATATATACATACATAATACATATATACATACATGCATACATACTTACATATGTACATACCTACCTACATACATACCTACGTACATACATACATACAATCATACATACATACATTCATACATACATACATACGTACATACATACATACGTACATACATACATACATACCTACATACCTACATACATACGCAATACATGCATGCATACATTCATACGTAATACATACATACATTCATATGTAATACATACATACATTCATACGTAATACATACATACATTCATATGTAATACATACATACATACCAACGTAATACATATCTACGTACATACGTACTACGTATGTAAGTACGTACGTACACACATACATACTTACATACATATATACATACCTACATACCAACCTAGATACATACCTAAGTACATACGTACGTACATACATACATACATACATACACATATATACTTACATACAAACTCAAAATTCTAGGCACCAGAAGGTGCCATGCAGTAAGTTCCGTACTGAGGACAAACAATATATTAGGCGTCACGGTACAAGTTTTGTCAGGCTGGCGACTTAGCACCTATGAATTGTGCACCCCTGTTTCATGTATTCACAGTGGTCTATCATGGTCCGTGTCTTTGGCAACACAAATCCAGCCCTCATCCCCATTCCATTTTTTTGCACATCATTTTCAATCCTGTGCTCGTATCTGTGAGTATGCGTAGGCTTTGGAGACTGTCCCCAGCCTTCAAGTCCTGGGAACAAAATGCTGTATCCATTCCTGAGTTTTAAGTTTTCTGCATGTTCCTTTACCCCATCTCTCCCAGCCTCCTGTTCCTGCCTGTCTAATATCTTAAGATATTCTTTTTTCTAGCTTGTTCTTAAACATCGTTTGTGTTCTTACGATTGAGGAAAAAAGGTGGAATTGCGCCTGCCCACGACATGAAGGCGGATAACGGGGTAGAGGTATAGCTCCACTCATTCTTAATCTTGAGATTGGATGGAAGTGATTGGTCAACATCAAACCCCGGCCGCTTAAAGCCGGCATATATTGAGTGTGCGGCCGGGGGGCCCCAGAGGCCGGTCTGGACGTTTTTGAGAAGAAAGAAATACCTTACTCCTTGCCGGAATTCGAACTCAGGATCGCGCAGCTCGTATCCTAGCCATTGTGCTGATTACGCTGCCATCTTACAGAAACGACAGACTTGTATATTTTGCCGTTTTATATACTTGAATATTTACGTTTTCAGGTAGTATATTTGGCGACCAGCGATTCTGAAATGATGGCAGAAATCACCGCGTGAACTTAATCTGCTCCTACACATTCATGAATGTAATTTTAATTTTTTTTTTTGCTGTAGTTCTCAGAAGTTTTAACATTTTTCTGAGTATTTACTAAGCTGTCTTCAGGCCTGCACTTACTCTAACGTGATGTAGCCTGTGTGCCGCAATTCTGGCAAATATTTTGACAAATTATTTTTTATAGGAGCCATGCCGTTGTGTTATATAATAAATCAATTTACGAAAATTTTGACAAATGTGTGTCAAGTGAAGAACAAATTCTTGGTCTCTGCGATACAGATATTGCATTCTGGCAGACACTGTACTGACTTTAAAAAATGTACATAGACACATTGCCTTTTAGGTATCCTATGTACTGTAGTGTTATTTTTGTTGAATATTTAAAGTGACTTCCTGTGTCTGAGGCTTTGATATGTTTCTGACTGATGTGTCCTCCCCAGGTTCCTGAACACCTCTGCTACGGGCACAAACCCCGCTATCAGGAGCCCTGCAACCTCATGGACTGCCCTGCGTGGAATACTGGGGAATGGTCAGGGGTAAGTTCCAACATTCAAGACATGATTTCCATAGCATAAGTGTGGTTTCTACACTCGACAAAGGTCAGCCTTAACTCAGACACATCTTAGGTTGAAGTCATGTACCTGCACTACCAAATCTTGTTAGTGGAATGTGCATACCGATGGATACGTAGCTGTAATATAGGATTATGTAAACATGTATCAGCGTTTTGAAATTATGAATGAACGGAAGCAGCTGCAGATGTGTAGACCGATCAGTCGAAATCAAACACCGGGACGTATGACGGCTTTGCGATCGAACTTACGAACGCTCTGCAATTTCCCTGTTAACGCCTTTCCGTATAAGTCAATTCCGACCGTTAACACATAATGAAACTGAAAGGCTTCTTGAACTCCTTCGCCCTCGAAAGTAGAACAGTTTCGTTGTCGCGAAACCTGTGTTACCAAATACGTGGCGCAGTTGGTTGAGGCACTGCGCTACAAGTTGGATGGTGGCGGTTTCGATTCCCGATGGTGTCACTGGAATTGTTTATTGATATAATCATTCCGGCCGCACTATGGCCCTGGAGTTGACTCAGCTTCTACCAAAAATGAGTACCAGGAATATTTGCCAGGGGTAAAGGCGGCCGATGCGTAAGGCTGACAACCTTACCACCTTCTTATGCCGATTGTCTTAAAATCTGGGCGCCTCAACTTCCTGGAACCCTCTGGGCCTGTCCAGGACTGTAATGGGACTGCTTTACCTTTACCTTTGCGCCGCGCAACATTCCAGAAGATGGAAGACGTCACCTGCGAAACTACGTGACTCTTTTCGGTTGTGTGTAAGGTCATAGGCTAAGTCTAAGAGGAAGGTAATGCTGTCGATTCCAAAATAAAATCAGCCTAAATGACAGGTTATTACGTTGAATTATATCAGTCAAATATTCCAAATACTTAGTACGGTTTCAAGGAGCGTCATCCCCGTTTGTTAGAACCTAAGGTAATAATTCTATAAGGATATAGCAGTCATAACACAACTGTATTATCAGGTGTATATAACTTATCAACATCAACTACATGTTTCGGCAAATGCTGCTGTGGCCATCATCAGGTTGCATACAATTTATCAGAGAAGCTATATAGATACGATATAACACAGAACACTTATTAGTATTAGTGTAGGTAGGGGGGAGAGATCTCGTTTATACATGGTCGGTGGGCGTGTGTGCAGATGGTAAAGAACCATGCATATAACATGTGTTATCCTGTTTGTCTATGACAATTTAGTTTACGTGCCGAGTCGGTTCATGCCCCGTGGGGTGCGGTAGGCCTGGGCCCGTGTTTGGTCCTGCGGTGTAGTATTTTCTTGCCTGTGGTTGGGGCTGAGTGTCACAGCGGTCTGCTGCTGTGGCTACACAGCAGCAGACCGGGGCATGAACCGACTCGGCACGTACACTAGGTTGTCATAGACAAACAGGATAACACATGCTATATGCATGGTTCTTTACCGTCTGAACACACGCCAATCGACTTTGTGTAAAAGAGATCTCTCCCCCTTAGCTACACTAATACTAATAAGTGTTCTGTGTTATAGCATATCTATATAGCATCTCTGATAAATTGTATCCAACCTGATGATGGCCACAGCAGCATTGGCCGAAACATGTAGTTGATGTTGATAAGTTATGTAAACCTGATAATATAGTTGTGTTACTACTTCTATATCTTTATAGAATTATTACTTAGTATGGTTTGGTACAACTAAGTGTTCCGACGAACGTATTAATTTTCAATAATGACATTAATAGTTTCTGCATAGTTAAGCATTTCGGCACCAAGGCGTGAGGGAACAGAGGTACAGCTCCACTCATTTCTGTGAGTTGTGAGTTTAATGCACCTGGTCACCTTGCCCTTGCGAGGTGGACGGGCCCCAGTATTAGGTCGAATGCGATAGCCAAATGAAATTCTGCCCCTGCCGGAGTGCAATCTCGGATCTCAAATTAGTTATTATATTTGCCTAGCTATTGGCAGGGGCAAGAGATTTTTTCTTGTCCGAAACGTCCAGACCAGCTCTGTGCCCCCCCCCCCCAGTCTCTTAATGAATCGATATCGGGGTTCCTTCCCAGGAATAATGCGGCCGGAGCGTGTAGTTGAATGTACATGCCGAAGCTAATGATGAGTGGACCTATGCCTGTATACCACGTATAGGCCTTCGTTACGTGGAGGGGGAAGCTTTACCTTAGTGTAATTTTTACCGAGATATAATAAGTCAGCTGGATGACCGTAAGAAAGAGAAAAGATTCTGGTATGTGAAAGAGGAAGAAATAGATAGAAATCCTTTGAGAATTGGCTTTGGAAGAGGCTATGAACCTGTGCAAGGCAGGTTACGCATTGAATGATAAGTAAGTTCTTTGTATATACAGAGACGCTCTTTCAAGTACCTGGTGGCCAGTTACAGATTCAGTGCGGACACAAAAACAACCGACATGAATTCTGTAGTATTCATTTACGTGCATCACGTGACAATTTATGATACAATAACCAACAAAATTCACAATTTTGTAATATATAATTTTACAATTAAAATTTTAAAACTCCTACGTTTTTCGATTCTCTATGAATCATCCTCAGGGAGGAAATGTCAATTGCATGAAACATGAATTACGTTAATTTCATTAATTCGTGGAATACACAGGGACAACTTTGCCCTTTAGCCGTGCGCCCTATATAGATGTAACAAACAAATATCTCGTGATAAACGAGAATGAGGGAACAGTGAACGTTATAAAGAAGAGCTATTTCCTCACACCTTTCGAGGCTCCAGCATTTCAAGACAGAAACCCCGTGTTTAGGTTGATTGATGTGACAGACCGCCGTTGTACTGGGGCCTGACAGACAAACGCATTGACTCGGATCTTCTGGGTGAATGACAAAACTCTTTTAAAATTCGCCAAAACGAAAATATAATCGAGATCGAGAAACTGATCATTCAACCTGAGTGACACGAGAATCAGGAAATTAAATCTATATGAATCTCCACTACATTTTGTTACAATAGCAACTTCTTTTAGGGGATTGTTTCTGTGCTATGCACACACATTTTGTAGGACTAATATTTGATCGAGTCTTGGGTTATTTAATAACCATCTCTCAGATGCTCACATTATATATTGAAGCTTAAAGTTGAATTAATATTTAAGAATTAATTTCATACCTCACAAAAATCTGTCTTCTAGATTACAAAGATCATTCACTGAATGCTGTTTATAAATGAAGTACAAAACGAACTGTGTAAGCAAAATAAAAGTTTTTTTTAATTTTAATAACAGGTGTATTTGACGGACGGTGGGCTGTGCTGTCTGAATGGAGGGGGAGATGGTCATAGATGAGGAGTAAAAAGGGGGTTATAAAGCGGTCGTTGATCTGTGTTTCAAAAAGCTGTAGTGCGGTCTTGTATTGTGGGACGTGGCTCTGACTCGCTGGTCCATGGTTCACTGGCTGTTCGAGATGAAGATGACAACTTCGTTCGAAACGTCCGGAGCAGCTTACTTAGCGATTCACCGCCACATCTCAGAAGGCAGGAATCCTCAATTAAACGGCTGTGAGAATTTCAAAACCCGTACACTATTTTTCCATTTACCTGAAAAAAAAAACCAACGAAAATCACTTTGAATGTTTTCAGGATGTATAATACAAAAGGCGAGATATGAGCTCAATATTTACTGCTACACTGGCTCTTTAAAATATTCACGTTCTCCGATGAAAAATTGGCTGAAGGACGTAACTCCTATCCCGAGGCACCTTCCCTTTCTTTAGGAAAGTCAGTGGGCCTAAGAGATCACAAAGTTTTCGGCGTCGCTCTGGGTGGTTCGCTGTTTAAATTTCGGAAATTCGATCGGTTTTACCAAAATCGACAGAGGACATACCGCATGAACACACCGCAACGCCGCACTTTGCAGTTTGAGCGCCAATAACAATACGGCTGATGCTTGAACTTCTGAGGTGGGAACGACAGTTTGTGCATGCTTTTAAAATTGTGTGTTTCAGTAGATGTTCGAAAAGTCTGCAGATTTCGGAGATACTTTTCTATGTAGAATGTAAAATGTAACAGAATGACTGCTGTTATAAGTTCTAAATTGTTTGTCGGTTTAATGACGATAGTTAATGCATTTTTGTTACAAAACACGTCAAGTTTGGTTGTCAGGATTATAAAAAGCGATGCTCACGCATTTAAAATACTGTTCATAAGTAAACCAATACCAATCTGAATACCACTATCAAACTTTGAAGTTGTGTCTCAAATTTATCGCAGACGGAATTATTTTCATAGATCGACAACCCTTAATAAGCCATGGCCTCCTCACGTTGGAGGTTCCGCGATCACACTCACACATACCACACTCGATAGGACTCCTCTGGGCGAGTGATCGGCCCGTCGCAGAGACCTCTACCTGACGACACACAACACTCACAAGAGCCAGACATCCATGCCATCAGCGGGATTCGAATCCGCAATCCCAGCAAGCGAGGGGCCGCAGACCCACGCCTTAGACCAAGCGACCACCGGGATCGATCATAGACGGAATAGGTATAATTATCTAAGGAACGATTTCTTTAGAGTAAAATAATAGTAATCTATGCTTATTAAGTATGAAAATTCGGGTGTGAATTATTCTCCGAACTGCCTGAACACAGTACGTGGGAAGAACCACGCCGACTAAACGTACGTGTGTTTTGCGTTTCGCGTCATTTGCTTGAAATAGGACAGTATAATGCGGGCTGCCTAGAGGAGTGAAGATTTTCTGACATTTAGGCAAATACTTCACTTGCCAACTTCAGGTTAATGCACCCAGGGTCTATCAACTATAATGCCTGCGGAAATGTCGGTTAGTTCTCACATCTGTGTGCGGTCTAACCTCAAAATCCGACTCAACACACTGAACACCAATCGCTAAAGCTTTAGGATTACAAACGCAGTACAGGGTGAGGCAGAAGTGCTGGCATATTTTGAAAAGTTGTAATTGTGGGTGTAAGTTTTCGTGTCCGCCATTCCTCAAAGTTAAAGAGGAATTATTATAGTTTTTAATGGTTACATAAGAAATAATCTACACAACAAAGTTTAGCAAACGCTTAAAACTTGGGTGTGGCGATCAATTCTTACTTAACCATTAGACAGATAAACGCAACGGAAATGTCCAACCTTAAAACTGTTACAGTTGTGTTTACAGACGACACACCAGTCTAAGGTAGAATGGTGATCGCTGCAGACTTGTGAATATTATTAAAATATGAACTGTGTCAAAAATATTCTGCCTCACCCTGTACGTAATTATTGTGTAAACACGTATAAGCTTTTTTTCTGTTCTGTATTTTCGGATATAAAGAATTATTCGTATTTTGGTCTGGTAGCTCAGTACATTTGGAATTTTAGGATCAACCCCTTGCAGCATTAAATTCATCTCAGTGATACTAAACAGTCGATTTCCACTGTAAAAAAACACCGAATGTCCATTACAAGTAAGAACTGGTTAATTCAATTGTAGGGGCATTATTGCTGTTTGTTGTGAAAATCATAGGAAACGCGTACATACATATTTCATACAGCGTAGCAAAAATTAAGGATTTAGTAGTGATAAATGCAGCTGGTTTTTGTAGTATCCATTGTGCTTTATGGAGTTAAGAAACTTTTTTCCCGCAAGAGTGAACTGTTTTTGAAGTTAAAACTCAGAGGGCGACAAGATTCTATCGGTATGTCATTACATTGCCGTATATGGAGTGTAAATAATCTGACGAGTGGAGCTAGTAGTTTCCTGAGAGACGCGATCGTAGTACAGACTAATTCGTCTAAACTTGTACCCAAATTAAAAGAAGTAAAAAAAAAAAAAGTTTTTCGAAAAGAAACAAGGGAAGTTCGAATTTGTTAACTGACATGGTACGTGACTGACAGGTGAGTCATTGTAGGCGCCTTTCGCAATTTTGCGAAAGGCGTCTATTACTATATCAGTATGAGCAAGATAAGGCGACTTCGTTTTGCTTAATGTTTTTCTGTCCGCATCGAACAACTCGGTCTCCATTGGAGGGATTTTCATGGAATTTAATAGTTGAGAATTTTTCGAAAATTTTTCGGGAAAATTCAAGATTTATTACAATCTGACAGGCATAACGAGTACTTTACATGAAGACCAATACACATTTATGATAATATTTCGCTCAGTACTTCTTAGGGCGGGCAATGATTCAGAAAGTAGTTATAGAGAAAACCAAAACATACATTTCGTGTTGATTAACTTTTTTTTCGAAAATCGTGCCGTTTGTGAGAAAAAATGGAAAAATATTGCAGAGCCGGTCAGACCACAGATGATAATATGACACGTGCACATTGCATGCTGGGTACCTAAGGCTGCCTACACAAACACACACACACACACACACACACACACACACACACACACGGAATATGTGAAACTTACTGCTCTTCCACAGCAACAGTGGTTACGCGAACGCGCCTCAAATTTGCCTTTATACGTACATTGCCTATCCTGTTTGTATTAAATTCAATTATACAAATTTTTAAAACCACATATTACACCTACCTGGAAATAACAGACCCATGGTAGACGTAACATGTGTTTGGCGCCTGTTAAACCAGTAGAGAACCGTTTCTGTTTCCAAAGAAACCATCATGAGTGTCAGTGGCATGGCACTTATAACTCTTCTGTAAATGTCGATATTATCATATTAATACCTTAAAATGTACCCATATCAGAGCTGGCGAACCTTTCGAGGGCGCTTGCCCAAATTGTCTATAAATTTCGAAGAAATTCCTTCCCGTACCCATGGGAATTCTTAAGAGCAAAATAAGGTCTTGGAACCTTCCATAATTATTATTAATTATTGCAATATTATTATTAATGCATATTATAATTATATTTTATTATTAATGAATAGCGTAATTACTGTAGTTCTAATAAAGGCCTCCCCGAGAAATGCGATAAACAAGAAAATTTGGCAGTAACTGGGGCAGCTACTACTTCCTGTTGGAAAAGAAGGTTATAAAACTTGTCCAATGTCACGTATTCACCCAGTCACCGCCACGCCGGTACCCCACTGATAAATATCCAGTCAACACTTCGCGCCGATCCCGATTTGAGTAAAAATGTTTCATTGCAGTGTTATTTAATACCAACGATAATTCATATACACTCTCTACGTAGTCAGATATGCGCGTGTGTCTACACATGTTCTTCAAAATATAGAGACGCTGTTCGGGCAAAAGAAATAAAAAAAAAAAAAAAAAAGGGCAGCAGAGTTTGCCGCATGCCAAGAAAATATTTCTATGTGCCATTTTGAGCACGCGTGCCATAGGTTTGTCAGCCCTGGCCTATTTTAATATTTAAGACATTTAAAATTATATAAAGGAAATTAGTGTTCATGCGTTTGCTTGGATCCAACTAGTTGTGTTGTTTCATTCCATTGTTACAAACTGTGTTTTGTCTTCACTTTATTTTATAATAGACCTATTACAGCAGGTGTGTCTCAGTCCAGAGCGCTGTTGCCCGGGCGAATAAGTTTTGTATGTTGTCACCTAATATTTATGGATCCTTATATCGCAGCTTGGTTCTTGCGACGCTTATGGCGGCAGGGATCTTTAGATTTTTACTGTATTTTTGGAAAATTTGTGCATCCCTGTATTATAATAATTTGTTGCTGACCGCTCCTTGTTGACGCTTTTTTGTTCTGGTTCTGTTTGTAGGTACATTTATTTAGGAATTCCTTACGGTAATCTTACCTTATATTTGCCTTACCCATTTTGTGCATGGTTTTTCTTTTAGTTTTGCCAGTATTTTCCATATTTTGGCTGTTGTGCACAGTAATAAGGTCAGTAGCCAAAAAGGAAGATAATGTAAAGAAATAAGTGCAACATATTTCAACGCTGAAAGGAAATTGAATATAAGTATATTAATAATTCATTCAGATTCAGTTCAGTTCAGTTCAGTTCGTTATCATTAATATGCTAGTAAGAATATAGTAGCCTTAAAGTCAGTCATACAGACAGCACAGAAACAGAGCAGAAAATATTTCAAATAATAGGTGTAGGTATCAGCCAATAACACAACAATATCTAAAAAGATGTTTAATAAAGGATGATAGAAACTACATGTTTCGGCCCATTGCGGCCATCATGAGGTTTTCATCCGAAAGTATGGTGGTAGTGCTTTATAGGATTGGTATAATCCTATAAAGCACTACCAACATACTTTCGGATGAAAACCTGATGATGGCCGCAATGGGCCGAAACATGTAGTTTCTATCATCCTTTATTAAACATCTTTTTAGATATTGTTGTGCTATTGACTGATACTCACGCATATTGTTTATATACACACAACGGGGATGGCTCATTTTAGAAATATCTCAAATAGCTCCCCACAAATGAAAACACATAGAAAAAAATAGAATAAGAACAAATCACATCAGCTAACGAACGGGTTAACTAATATTAGCATAGTTAAATCAATAGCAAATCTAGGACCAAAACTCGAAGAAAATAAGTAGAGCATTGAAATTAGTTTGATTGAAAAAGCAATCCCATTACAGGCCTGGACGGGCCCTGAGTGTTCCAGGAAGTTGAGGCTCCCAGATTTCAAGACATTCGGCACATGAAGGTGGTAAGGTTGTCAGCCCTACGCTCCGGCCGTCTTTACCCCCCAGGAAATATTTTTGGTACTCATTTCTGTTAGAAGCTGAGACGACCCGAAAGTTATAGTGCGTCCGGAAGGATTATGTCAATGAAAAATTCCAATGAAACCATCAGGAATCGAACCTGCAACCTTCCGGTTTATAGCGCAGTGCCTCCACCAACCGCGCCACCTCGTGCCCCTAATTTGATTCAAAGCCAAATTTAAATAAAAAAGAGATAAATTACTATGATTGTAATGGCTACATTGTAATGTCATGGTAAGAATATTTAACCCTTACCCTGCTAACGTGGAGAATATGGCTAGGTCGAAATAATGCCAGGAAATGGCAGATGGGATTTAACTTGGCTTTTAAAGGGGTAAGAGAAAGTACACTAACAGAATCTCTGCGACGAGCTGATTACTCGTCCAGAGGAGTCCTACAGACTCTAGTGCGTCGTTGAGTGTGATCTAGAAACCTTGTGAATGAGGAGGCCCTGGCCCGTTGTGGGGCTGTCGCGCCAAACACAAAACAAACAAAACAGAGTAACAAGAAGTAGTATGAATGGAATATGTAAATAGTTTAATAACGATTATGATTGATAATTAAATTCAGTAGGTCTTTATAAACGTGTTGGCGCAATAGTACAAGTAACACGGCTATTGTAATGACAAAGCAAATCTACTAGGCGTGTAATCTCTATTGAATCGAGTTTTGGGAAATTTACCTAAACCTACGGCCGTGTTCATATATGGATATTTTATGTATATGATATTTTATGTATATGATATTTTATGTATATGATATTTTATGTATATGATATTTTATGTATATGATATTTTATGTATATGATATTTTATGTATATGATATTTTATG